>Ga0163148_10000112_pt1 | contig 96897 bp, 79 predicted proteins | sample OliLakLV19MP7P2_FD_148606 | JGI IMG/M metagenome (GOLD analysis project Ga0163148, IMG submission 148606) | Freshwater microbial mat bacterial communities from Lake Vanda, McMurdo Dry Valleys, Antarctica- Oligotrophic Lake LV.19.MP7.P2 | ecosystem: Environmental > Aquatic > Freshwater > Lake >...
CCCCACTCTTCCCCCTGGGCGCATTATTTTTGCTCCATGTTCGAAAATCTGCAGGAGCGGCTGGAACGGTCGTTCAAGAACCTCAAGGGTCAGGGTGCCATAACGGAACTCAACATTGCAACGACGATCAAGGAGATCCGCCGCGCGCTGGTCGATGCGGACGTGAACTACAAGATCGCTAAGGATTTTACGGATAAGATCAAAGACAAGGCGCTTGGTCAGGAGGTGCTGACTTCCGTGACGCCGGGCCAGTTGATGATCAAAATAGTCTCCGACGAGCTCACTGAGCTGATGGGGGGCCAAGCCGAAGAGGTTAACATTAAGGGCACGCCGGCGGTGGTGCTGATCGCGGGGTTACAGGGCTCGGGTAAAACTACCTTCTCAGCCAAATTCGCCCATTGGGTTAAGTCCAAGAACGGGCGGCAACCTTTGTTGGTGGCCTGTGACGTGTACCGCCCTGCTGCCGTAGACCAGCTCAAAGTGCTCGGCGAACAGATCGGGGTGACCGTCTACGCAGAGCCGGGCAACAACCAGCCAGTGCAAATTGCCAGCAACGCGCTGGCCTATGCAAAAACTAACGGGTACAACGTCGTCATTGTGGACACGGCCGGCCGACTGGCTGTTGACGAGGCCATGATGGTGGAAATTGCCGCCATTAAAGCAGCCATTCGACCACAGGAAACCCTTTTTGTCGTGGACGCAATGACGGGCCAGGATGCCGTGAACACCGCCAAAGCGTTTAACGAGCGGTTAAACTTTGACGGTGTTGTCCTGACCAAGTTGGATGGGGATACCCGCGGTGGTGCAGCGCTTTCCATTCGCTCGGTGGTTGAAAAACCCATCAAATTTGTGAGCCGGGGCGAAAAGACCGATACGTTGGATGTCTTTCATCCCGATCGTATGGCCCGCCGTATCCTGGGCATGGGTGACATCGTCTCTCTGGTTGAAAAAGCCCAAGAGCAGTACGATGAGGTCGAAGCGCAGAAGCTTCAGCGCAAAATGCGCAAGAACCAATTCGACTTTGATGACTTTCTCAGTCAATTGGCTCAGGTGCGCAAAATGGGCAACGTTAAAGACCTGCTCAGCATGATTCCTGGGTTGGGCAAACAGCTTAAAGACCTGGATATTGACGAGTCGCACTTCAAGCGGATTGAGTCCATGATCCAGTCAATGACGCCGGCAGAGCGCGCCAATCCGGACCTGATCAACAGCAGCCGCAGGCAGCGCATTGCCAAAGGCAGTGGACACGATATTCAGGCTGTCAACCAGTTCATCAAGCAGTTTGAAGACATGCGCAAAATGATGAAGTCAATGAACAAAATGAGCACAGCCGGCCGGGGCATGAATGCCTTGAACGCGATCAAAGCTAAGCGGTAAAGCGGAATACTTACTTGTTTACACAGTTTAAGCAACCTGTAGCAAACCGTTGCATTTCATTTGTTTATACAGGAAAAACTACCTGCAAATGCCGGTGCGCCGCCGTGAAGAATTTGGTAGAAATACTGGCCTTCTGCCCAATCCGCAATGTCAACGTTTAGGGTGCTGTTCGGGGTAGTTTGTTCGTAAACCACACTGCCTGAAGTATTCACAATACGTACCAAACTCGGAATTGTAATGTCTTTTCCGGGCCACTCCAGCCAGATATCATCGGACGAAGGGTTGGGAAAGGCTATGCCAGAGGACGGCTGTTCAGTTGGCGCCTCCTCCTCAAATTCCAGGTTAACGTCCTTAAGCGCCACACCGCGTCGGATGAGGCCAACCACCCAATCCTGGCTATCTGGCAAGCCATCAATGAGGTATGGCCCTGGGGCCGTAATGCTAAACGTGCGAACATTTTGTATTGGGCCTCCGAGGCGCGGGTCATAAAAACCGAGCGTCCAGGTGCCTGCAACATCAAGTTGAATTTGCACAGGCAGACCGTCTGGGATGTATACGAGGTGAAATTTACTTTCCAAGGTCATGCAATAGGTGCCACTTCTGTTCAGCCGATCGTGGTCTGGCAGCAGTCGCACGACAGGGATTTTGTCAAAGAGCGCTTTAGCTACAGCAGACTGAATGAACATGTTCTCCCGGCTTCTGAAGTCCTCACAGTTTATATCTGTATGCTCATAAACGTTCCCAAAGTACCACTCTGGCCCAGATCCACCGTTCATCAGGTGAGGCCACAGGTACTCTTTACGGACGGAATTGTGTTCAGGGTCTTCGCTGTCCGGTAAAACTCCGTCAGAGGCCGGACCAATCTCCGAAAGGAAACAAACCCATTGCCGTCCAGCAGCCCCCGATCGCTGTAACCATTCCTCTGTATCATCTTCAGCATCATCACCATCAGATACCTGGAGCGCTGCCCCTTCAAAATCATCGAATCCGAGCAAAGGTTCGTAAACCAATTCCTTTTGCCAGGGATAGGTATGGGCCAAAATAGGATGATGGTAGGCGTCGAGCTCACGGAGGTAACTGGCGTGGTCCCGGCGTTGTTCTTCCGTATTGGTATTCTCTTCGCCCAGATTCCAGACCAGGCCATTTAAATGCCCAAAACGCGCGACCATTTCCCGGTAATAAACCCGCCTGGAAGCCCCTAAAGCGCCTCCGTTCATTAACTGGTCATTTTCCTGCTCCTGAAACAACAGGTGTTTGACCATGCCTTTGCGGTCCATGTGCTCGAACACGATTAACCACTGAGCCAGTTTGGATACATCCATACGGTAGAAGTGATACGCGTCCGTGAACGGCCAAACGTCGTCCCCATCGCCGTTAACGTTAAACATCAACATGTACTGGCTGGTGACCCCAACCGATGACAGGTAATTTACCGCTCCAATAATGCCTTTTCCGGCATTACCATGCCATACCGGATCAGAAGCATTCCAATCCGGAATATGCGTTGCGTATGCTTTGATGTAATCCGGGCCACCATTGTTGAAGGTTCCATCAAAATCTTGGTAGGCCAGAAAATTCTCAGGACTTCCGGCTCCAGAAGCTACATAATACGTGTTGCTCCCTGCAAACAGCAAGTATCGCTCCCCTGCATAGACCAGCCTTCCTTGCGCTCGGAAATCTTTACCCCCTTTGTTGGAGGGTGTTATGGTCAGTGTGCCTGAGTTCCCATGAAAAAAAACTTGGGTGCCTGAACCGGATCCTGTGACTACATCACTGCCTTGGTACATCTCCGCCGTCCAATTCCATCCGCCTGGGCTAGGAGGACTAAAATGAACCCGCCATTTGTTCCCACAAGTTGCCCCGCTCTCGGAGGCATTTCCATCGGTGGCAAAGTATCCAGGCACCCGGTAGGTTTCTGTCCCATGTGTGAAAGTGACATACATCGCATAGCCGGTGAAGGGGTTGATGGCATCATCCTCGCAGACGTTCGGGCCGTCAAAAGTCAGGGAGATGGGATGCCATTGTCGCAATTCGCCACCAACGACAGCTGCGTTCAACAGGGAACCACAAAGCGAGAACACGCAAACAACTAAGAGGTAGCGCCACTTACTAAACTTCATAAAGTGAGGTTCCTCCCAAAACCACTCTCCTAAACTTACGACGAACGATTCATGATTTACTGAATCAAATAAACATTTATTATAATACATTTTAACGCCAGAAAATCATCGTTTTTCCAGTATTTTGCTCAATTGTGACTACACAAAATGGCACATAGGACCTATAATTCTTGTTTGAGCAAACCCGTTCAAAGAATTATCTTTGTGGTCCGATTCTACGCTCCGAATGTCTTTGACAGACTCATGGAGCCATAGCTAACTCTAAAACCGCGTTTTCACGCATGGCTACTAAACTTAGATTGCAGCGACACGGCCGCAAACGCAGGCCTTTTTACTACATCGTTGTCGCCGACGCCCGCTCCCCCCGCGACGGTCGTTTTATTGAGCGGATTGGCACCTACGATCCAGTGCACGTTCCCGCCCAAATTGACCTGGATGTCAACAAATCCATCGAGTGGCTGAACAAAGGTGCTCAACCCACCAAAACAGTCCGTGCCATCCTCAAGTACAAGGGTGCTATGTACATGAAGCACCTGCTGCGCGGGGTGAACAAGGGCGCCTTTGCGATGGAAGAAGCCGAGCGCTTGTTCCGCGAGTGGACCGTTGACCACGAGAGCAAAATTTCAGATGCCGGACGCAAGGCTAAAAACAGCCAGGCAAATGCTCGCGAAACCCAGATTCAGAAGGTGAAAGAAGAGCGCGAAGCTCTGGCAAAAGCAGCTTCCCAGGCTCAGGCAGAGGCCAAAGCTGCCGAAGAAGCAGCCGCCGCAGCCGCCGCAGCCGCCAAAGCCGCCGCCGAAGCACCAGTGGCAGCACCCGCAGCCGAAGAGAGCCCTGTGGCTGAGGCTGAAGCTGAAGCTGCTCCTGACCAAGCCTCAGAACAAGCCTCAGAACAAGCCGCTGAACCTACCGAAGAAGCCTGAATTCGGACCTTCCGTTTGGGTCTTCCTGGCTGTTAATCGAGAGATTTCCGCGCTTTTGTGACATCAGCAACGCGCTCCGATCCTAAAGGTTCGGTTTCGTCGTTCGCATGCTGCCGCAATGGAATACGTTAACCCTTCCCCGGTATTTTTAGCCGGTTTTACAAACCCTCGCACGGGCTTAACTTTTGATCATGGCAGAACTTTTGAAAACAAAGCTCGGTGTCCTGATCAAGCCGGTTGGCCTTGAGGGAGATATCCGGCTTGCCCCGGAGGACGGAATTGCGGGCCTGTTGAATCCGGATGTCCTCTACGAGTTGCGCGGAGATCGTTATTTTCCTTGGTTTTTGCAGTCCTGGAGGCCTTTGGAAGACGGGCATCTCCTGGTAAGGCTAGAAGAACTGGACAGCCCGGAGAAAGCTAAAATCCTTTGCGGCAAGTCAATCTGGATTCGCGAAGACCAAATAGAGTGGTCCGAGGAAGCAGATGGGCGCGAGGATTTAATTGGCTACGAGGTCCGCGATGCTAACGGCACCAAAATTGGGGTTTGCCAGGATATTGTGGACAATTCCGGTCAGTGGCTGGCCGTGGTAAATTACCAAAACCGAGAAGTGTACATTCCGCTTGCAGAGGAGAACATTCTGGCAGTTCAGGACCAGGAGCGTTACTTGATGGTAGAGATTCCCGATGGCTTGCTTGATTTGTAACCAATCTTCCAGCCTCTAGCCAGCAAGGCGCCTCCGCCCGATACACCCTCTTTCTCCCCCCGCCCCATGCGCATAGACATCATTACCGTGCTGCCGGGATTGTTGCAGGGCCCCTTCGACCATTCCATCCTTAAACGAGCTCGCGACCGCGGCTTGTTGGAGGTGGTGGTGCACGATTTGCGGGAATACAGCCCGGACCTGAAGCATCGGCAGGTGGATGATTATGCCTATGGTGGTGGTGCTGGCATGGTCATGATGGTAGAACCTATTGACCGCATTCTTCAGGCATTGCGAAAGGAGCGGTACTACGACGAGGTAATTTATCTGAGCCCAGACGGATTGCTGCTCAATCAGCCCATGGCCAATCGGCTGAGTCTGACCAAAAATCTTGTTATGCTCTGCGGGCATTACAAAGGCGTGGATGAGCGGGTTCGGGAACATTTGGTTACGATGGAAGTGAGTATAGGCGACTACGTCATTTCCGGGGGTGAACTGGCAGCAGCGGTATTGACAGATTCCATAGGCCGGCTTTTGCCCGGCGTCCTGAACGATGAAACCTCAGCGCTTTCAGATTCTTTCCAAGATAATCTGTTGGCTCCACCGGTGTACACGCGTCCGGTTGATTACAAGGGTTGGCTGGTGCCGCCGGTGCTGTTGACCGGCGACCACGGTAAAATTGACTATTGGAGAATGGAGCAAAGCCGCCAACGCACCCTGGAACGCCGTCCTGGACTACTTGAAAACAATGACGGGGATTAACGAAATAGCCTTGTGGCAATACCAAAGATTAATTACCTTTGCCCCGCTATAGCCTACCCGATCAACAGCTCGACATGGATCTGATCAAAGAACTCGAAAAATCTCTGGTTGCCGACCGCCAGATTCCCGTATTTAAAGCCGGTGACAACGTTACGGTTTACTACCGCATCGTTGAAGGCAACAAGTCCCGGACCCAGCCCTTCCGGGGCGACGTGATTCAGCGCAAAGGCGCGGGACGCACACAAACCTTTACGGTTCGCAAGATCAGCAATGGCACGGGTGTGGAGCGCATTTTCCCGCTTTATTCGCCCAACATCGAGAAGATTGAAGTGCACAAGATTGGCAAGGTCCGCCGCGCCCGCATCTTCTACCTGCGCAAGCTTTCCGGCAAGTCCGCTCGTATCAAGGAGCGCCGCCGCTAAGACTGGTTGCCGTTAATCAAGCATCAGAGGTTAACTCGCAGCTTGCTCAAAACAAGTCCAGTACAGATTTTACTCCGGGTACCCGGCGGGTGGTAAACCCTTCGCCGTAGAGAAACCCGGCCATTCGACCCATTTCACGGGCTCTTGACTTTATGCTTTCCAGGAATTCCGGGGAACTGATATACGTGTTGGGTGCTGGAGCAGCGGGATCAAAGAACTGCGTTCCATAAGCCAGAATACTCTGCATCCGCTGATCCATAACAGACGTTATGTCCACTACAAAATCGGGCTTCAAAAAGCCATCCTGAATGTATTGGTGCAGCGCTCGAGGTCGCCAGGGCTGCTGCGGCACTTCGCCCGGCTGCCATTGCGTTTCAATTTTAGCCAAACCGGCCAGGAAACAGGCTTCGGTTACCAGATCGCCTGCCCTGCCGTGATCGGGATGGCGATCCTCGAGGGCTGGTGCTAAGACCACATCAGGTTGAAATTGCCGCAAGACCCGAATAACCGCCAGAATGGAGGACCGATCAGCTTGGATAAAGCCGTCCGGCAATTCCAGATTGATTCTGAGCGACAGCCCCAAAATGGCGGAGGATTTTTCTGCTTCTTCCCGGCGGGTTTCGACGTCGCCACGGGTGCCTAATTCGCCAAGCGTCAAGTCGGCAATTCCCACACGGTGACCCCGCTTCTGCTCCAGCAACAAGGTGCCCGAACAGCTCAACTCCACATCGTCCGGGTGAGCACCAAACGCTAAAACGTCAAGTTTCATGCGGGGTTATCCGTTGAATCAGCAGATTCATCGAGCAATTTTTCGATGGCTTTCTGGACCCGTTTTGCTTCGGGTTTGGTAAAGGGAAGAAAAAAATCTGTTACCCGACCATGCCGGTCAATAAGGTACTTGTGGAAATTCCAGCGCGGCCGGGAGCTTACCTTGCCATTCTGTTCACGTTCGCTCAGGAACTGGAACAACGGATCCGCTTCAGGCCCCTTGACCTTCATCTTCTGGAAAATTGGAAAACTCACTCCGTAGTTAACCTTGCAAAACTCTTCGATTTCTCCGTCTTTGCGCGGCTCCTGATCGGCAAATTGGTTGGAGGGAAAACCGAGCACCAGAAAGTCGCGGTCGCGGTAAGTTTCGTAAAGGGTCTCTAAGCCTTCTAGTTGCGGCGTAAATCCGCATTCCGTTGCTGTATTCACAATCATCAGCACCTTGCCGCGGAATTCGCTCATCGGATGCTCTTTGCCCGCTGCATCGCGAACAGTAAACGAGTAAACAGTCGGTTTGTCCATAGCTGCTGCAAAGAAACAGCCAAATCAGGTTTAATGCCGAATGCAGCGCCTGGAGGGCAGTGGATTAATACGGCTTAGGCCGCAGAATCCGCTCAATTTCGCGGTCTTCTCCGCTGGCGTCATAGGCCGATTTCAAGCTGATTCCGCCGGTTTTAGCCATGTTTTGCCAGTAAAATGCCGCCGTTTTGCCTTTGATCGCCTGCATCCACTCATGAACGGTGCGGTCCGTTTGACGGTGAATAAGTTTGACCATGATTTCACCTTGTTGGCGGGTCAATTGCTGCAGGCGGGCTTCCAATTTTAGCTGAATCTGACCCTCGCGCTCTTTGATCAGGGCCTGTCGCTCGCGCTTGTCCGCTACAGCACCCAAATCGGCGTCCAGGCTTTGGAGCAGCGCAGCCGCCTCTTCCGCAAAAGGCACGACCCGTTCCACATCCCGGCGCAGCGTAACAATGCGGTAGTACTCTGTTCGCACCACCTCATCTTCAAAAGGAATCTCCGCGCGAATGGTCACCGACGACAAGCCGGACCTAACCAGCGTATCGCCCTCCGGCGTCTCGACCGCCTTGACCCAGTTTTGCGCAGATGCTGACGCTGCGGCCAGCAGCATCAACAGGAAAAAAGAGATTAATTTGGATACACGAGCGTCCAGGCCTGCGTGCAGGCCTAGGAAAGATTTCGGGCGAAGGGGGGCGTTACTCAATGCAGTTTTTAGCAGGACCATTTAAACCTTACTACCAAGAAACGCGCCAACTTGCCTGCGTGTTACAGAAAAGCGGCATGGGCAATTGGGGGAGCCCGGACCTGGGCCATCAAAACGGCCCGAACCAAGCTAATAGCAAGGACCCTTAAAAGGGCCATCAGAACGGCCCGAACCAGGGCAATCGTAAGCGGCTCGAAAAACCCGCGGTCAGGCTATGCCATTCTCCGCCAGGTAGCGCTCAGCATCCAAAGCGGCCATGCACCCCGTTCCTGCTGCGGTAACGGCTTGCCGGTAGATTTTATCCTGAACGTCGCCAGCGGCAAAGACCCCTTCGACCCGGGTTCTGGTGCTACCTGGCTGAGTAATGAGGTAGCCCTGGGCGTCCATATCCAGCATATCGACGAACATGTCGGTGTTGGGCTTGTGGCCGATGGCGACGAAAAAGCCCTGCACGGCGATCTGGCTCTCCTGCCCCGAAATTGCATCGCGGATGAGCACCCCTTCCACTACCTCCTCGCCTACTACATCCAGGGTTTCCGTATTCCAATGAACAGTAATGTTTGGAGTAGCCAGGACGCGATCCTGCATGATCTTACTGGCGCGCATCTGATCGCGGCGCACGAGCACGTGAACATGCTTGCAGAGTTTGCTTAGGTACAGCGATTCCTCCGCAGCGGTATCTCCGCCACCGACCACGGCAACGTCCAAGCCCCGATAAAAGAAGCCATCGCAAACGGCACAAGCACTGACGCCGTGACCGTTGAGGCGCTTTTCGCCCGGAAGACCCAACCATTTTGCTGTAGCCCCGGTGGTAATGATGACGGTGTGTGCCAATTCTGTGTGCTGGCCGTCAATGGTCACCCGATGCGGGCCGTGTTCGGAGAACTCCACAGCGGTGGCCATGCCAAACCGAACCTCGGTGCCGACGCGCTCCGCTTGTTGCTTGAATTCCTCCATCATGGCCGGTCCCATGATGCCCGTTGGATATCCTGGAAAGTTCTCTACATCGGTAGTTTGCATGAGTTGCCCACCCGGCTCCATTCCCGTGTACATGAGGGGATGGAGATTTGCGCGAGCTGCGTAAATGGCAGCCGTGTAGCCAGCCGGTCCGGAACCGATGATCAGGCACTTTTGAATAGTTTCCTGCATGGGGAACGAGGGAATTGTCCGGGCGCAAGACACGCCGGCGGTTAGGAGAAAATCAGGTTTTTAAAGGGCAAAATTAGGTCCATTCCACCATACCAGCGGTGACCGAAGGCACCTCAAATGTCCACAATGATCCTGGCGTTCAGCAGCCGACTGGTCAGAAAATTTGGGAAGGCGTATACAACATCGGCATTGTCTTTGACCCAGAGGTATGACACGGTGTTGGAGATACCCAACAGGTTAAAGACCTCCAGGCTGGCCCACACGGACTCCAAATGCCGGAACATATTGGTTCGCTCGTCTTTTTGTTTCAATAAGAGTGCGCTGAATCCGATGTCTACACGGCGGTATGGAGGAATGCGAAAGCGATTTCGGAGCAACAGGTTCTCCGGCTGGCCAAACGGCAGCCCGCTGCCGAACAGGAAGTTGAGGTGCACCTTGAAGTTTTTGTTATCCAGCGCGTAGTCCTGAAAGTACATGCCAAAATTGATGCGCTGATCAGTTGGACGCGGGGTCAGGCCCTGGTCCACGAGTTCGCCGTTTTCATCGACTGCACCGAAAATGTCGGTGAGCTTGCTTTCGTCGATGTTTTCGCGCGCCTGCATCACCGTAACAGATATCCAGGAATCGGCATCTTCTACCAATTCACCATAGAGCCGCAAATCAATGCCGGCAACATAGCCTGTTCCGGCGTTCTGGCCGTAGTAGCGAACCTGCACGTTGTCCAATTCATAGGGAACAATATCCCATAAATATTTATAGTATAATTCTGAAACGAATTTAAAGTCGCGGTCAAAGGCGCGGAAGTTCCAATCGCCTGAAAGCACCAGGTGCATGCTTTTCTGCGCTTTAATGTCAGTGTTCAGGTCAAAGGTCAGGTCGCGGAGCTCTCGGTAATAGGCCGGTTGGGCGTAGAGCCCTGCAGCGGCTTTGATGACTACGTCGCGCGCTACGGAATCTTTTCGAACCCAGTCCGGCTTAAAAGCGGCCTGAACGCGAGGAGTAACCAGGAATTCATTGTTCATGTCCCAGTAGAGGGCCCGCACACCAGCGGTCAGGCTCCAGTCAAGGGTACTTTTGTAGGGCGTCCAGGTATCCTGTACGTAAACGTTTGAGCGGGTGGAGCGCAGCACCGTGCTGGCTTTGAGGACACGGTCCAGCAACACCTGTTCACCTGTGTAGGGCAGCGAATAGCCGGCGGAATCGAGTCGGGTCCAGTCGTTGATGCGGTCCTCAATGCGCTCGTATTGGAAGCGGCCACCCCATTCCACAAAATGTTCTCCGCGGTCCAGGTAGCCGATGTGGCCGGCGTTACTTACCCAGGAGTCAATGCGGTTGCGGGCGTAGTTCTGAAAGGTGCCTACCCCAAGTCCAAAGGCCACCTGGCCAAAATCTTCTTCGCCGAGGTTGCTTTCTACCTCACCCAGGAAGTAGTCGCCAATAATGTCGAAATTCTCGTCTTCAAGCGCGCGGTAGGTAGAGACCATCCACTTCAATCCCAGGTCTTCATGGGGCTTGTGGAGCAGCGAAATACCGGCCATCGAAGTCAGGAATTCGTCAACCTCCTGGCCGTCAAAAAAGACATCTAATCGCACCACATTATTAACCAGACCTGTGCTGGTGGAGCGATTCGTTGGCTGGAAATTGAACCGATTCTGCGAAAGGTTGCCCAACAGCTCGAATTCCAGCTTTTTACTCAAATCAAGGTGGATCAACCCTTGTACATCGGTAAATGAAGGACGGTACTCCCCGGTAGTTTCCAACGAGTTGAGCAGGTATGCGTTGTTTTTGTGCCGGACGCCTAACAAGAAGCCGGCGGTCTTCTTTGCATTTGCAGCTTCCACGTGAAAATTTCCACCGAGCAGGCTCAGGCTTACCGAGGCGGCAAACTCTTTGGGTTTCTTGTAGCGGATGTCCAGCACGCTGGAGAGTTTATCGCCGTAGCGGGCTTCAAAGCCACCTGCTGAAAAAGCGATACGGTCGGTCAGCGTGTAGTTGGGAAAAGGAAAGCCTTCCTGCTGCCCTGAACGAACGATAAGCGGCCGGTAAACCTCAAAATCGTTGACATAGACAAGGTTCTCGTCGTAGTTGCCGCCACGCACCGCGTACTGCGTGCTCAATTCATTGTTGGATCCGGCGCCAAGCTGCTTAAGCGCTGCCACAATCGGGTCGCCGCTTGGATCTGGAATGTAGGAAATGGATTCTACGGGAATAGTCTGAATGAATTCCTGCCGTTCGCGGTCGTCCTGGATGGTAACCTCTCGCAGCGCGCGTTCAATCAGGACCGGATCGTAGCGGTAGTAGCGTTCCGGATCTAAAAAAACCTTCTTGTAATCTTCCTGGTAACTAACGTGGGTGAACACCACCGTGATGGTCTTCTCTGCAGGCACTTCCATGCTGTAGCGCCCGGCCTCATCGGTAATGGTACCAATACCTGCTTCGCCCAACAAAACCACGTTCACTTCTTCGATTGGCTTTCCACCTTCATCCAGCACCTGGCCGTAAAACGTGGCCACGGCTTGTGCCGGCAACAGCGCAGAAACACCAGAAAGAATAATCAACAAGAGTAAAAAAGGACGCATGCTTTCCTAAACGGGGGTCAGGCCATTAAATTATTTGCCTTCAAGCCCTTAAGCAGGGCAATCTCTGCTACCGGGTCAGGGCTGGAAAATACGCCGCTCCCGGACACCAGTACATCCGCCCCGGCGTGGAGCACGTCCAGGGCATTGCCGGCCTTAATGCCACCATCAACTTGCAGCAATACCGCGGGGTTTATCCGGTCTATGAGTCGGCGCATCCGCCGAATGCGGTCCAGGCTTTGCAGAATAAAATGCTGGCCGCCAAAACCAGGGTTAACGGTCATGATCAGCACCAAATCCAAGTCTGGTAAAATGTCTTCTACAGCAGAAATGGGCGTAGCCGGATTGAGCGCAACACCAGCTCGCATGCCTTCGGCTTTGATTTCCTGAATGCAGCGGTGTAAGTGCGTCACCACTTCCACATGAACGGTGAGCCCATCTGCTCCTGCTTTGCGAAACGCCCGAATGAAACGCTCCGGAAGGCTGGTCATCAGGTGCACGTCCTTGAACTTGGCTGATTCTCTGGCCACAACTTCCACAATGGGCAGGCCAAAACTGATGTTAGGCACAAAAACCCCGTCCATCACATCAATGTGGAACCAATCCGCCTGGCTCCGATCCAGCATATGAACATCTCTGGCCAAGTGGCCAAAATCAGCAGAAAGGATGGACGGAGCAACCAAATGGGCCATAGCAGAAGGCCGCAAAGATAGGCAATCTCACGCGGGATTGGCGGAACGGCTGTTACCGGAAAGCCCGCAGTACCAAGCGCTTCAGGCTCGTTTAATCAACTTTCGGGCTAAGGGGAACACTGCGCTTGGCAGGGCAGTTACTCAGGGGTACCCTTAAAGATAGTTGCGGAGCTCTTTGCTGGCAGTGGCCCGGCGCAAACGGCGGATTGCCCGCTCTTTGATCTGACGGACCCGCTCCCTGGTCAGGTCAAACTTAGACCCGATTTCTTCGAGCGTGAACGGAGTTTCGCCGTTGAGTCCGTAGTAGCAGGATATGATGAGGGCTTCGCGCTCAGAAATAACAGAAAGAGCTTCTTTGATGTGCTGGCGCAGAGATACATCCATCAATTCAAAGTCCGGCTCGTTGTCTTCTCCGCTTTTGATCAGATCCAACATGGTGCCCTCTTCATCTTCGCCGCCGATTGGCGCGTCCACGCTGAGGTAGCGGATGTTGTTTTTGAGAATTTCACGGAGGTCCTCTACGGTGATGCCCATAGCAACAGCCACTTCATCTTGTGTGGCCTCCCGCCCTAGCTCTTGCTCCAATTGAGCAGCGGTGCGGTGATAGCGATTGAACGAGCCCACTTTGTTAAGGGGAAGCCGGACCAGGCGGCTTTGCTCTACAATGGCCTGCATGATCGATTGGCGAATCCACCATACGGCGTAGGAAATAAACTTGAAGCCTTTAGTCTCATCAAATCGCTGGGCGGCCTTGATCAGTCCAAGGTTCCCTTCGTTGATCAAATCAGCCAGCGAAAGTCCCTGGTTTTGGTATTGCTTGGCCACCGAAACCACAAATCGGAGGTTTGCCCGAGTCAGTCGATCTAACGCTGCCTGATCACCGTTGCGAATCTTCTTGGCCAGTTCCACTTCTTCTTCGGAACTGAGTAAATCGATCTTACCGATTTCATAGAGATACTTCTCCAGAGAATCGGAATTTCGATTAGTAATCTGATTCGTGATCTTGAGCTGACGCATGTGAAAGTTGTGGGATTAGCCTCCCTGTTTACGCCCCCCCTGCCCAATTGGTTGCAAGCGGAGCACATTGCTTTCAAAACACCTCATAACTCGCTGAAAAACAGTACTATATCCTTGCAGTTTTAACATTGCACATTAGGGCTTTGCCCCGGCAATTGCTAGCAAACTTGGTGCAGTTGTGACGGGGATCATTCAGGGTAAAAATCAGCAGTTAGTGTTAACAACAAAGCCGACCCTGACGGGTCGGCTTTGCCAAAAGGTTAAAGGTTTGGGTCGAAGGGGTTAGACTTCGTTGGGCCGAGGTCTGCGCGGACCGCGATCGCGATCGCGATCGCCACCTCGGTCACCTCCGCGATCGCCGCCCCGGTCACCACCACGGTCACCGCCGTAGCCGCCCCGGTCACCACCGCGGTCGCCGCGGTCGTTACCGTAACCACCGCGATCGTCGCGGCCTTGGTCTTCGTAACCTTCCGGGCGGGCTTCCAGCACCTTGCTGCTCAAGCGGAATTTACCGGTGACTTTGTCCACTTCCAGGAGCTTCACTTTAATTCTGTCTCCGGGGTTGTAAAGGTCTTCCAGCGTTTCCAGACGCTTCCAGGACACCTCAGAGATGTGAAGCAGGCCTTCTTTGCCTGGAAGGAATTCCACAAAGGCTCCGTAAGGCTTGATGGACTTGATAACCGCGTCATACACCTCGCCGACTTCTGCCGTTTGGGTAATGCCTTTGATCCTCGCAATAGCCGCGTCAATGGACGCTTTGTTGTTGCCAATGATGTCAACAATACCGTTGCGATCGTCTTCGGTAATGACAATTTGAGTACCAGTAACGGCCTGCATTTCCTGAATGACTTTACCTCCAGGGCCGATAACCGCACCAATGTACTCCTTGGGAATGCGGATCTGAACGATTCGGGGAGCGTGGGGTTTGTAGTCCTCGCGGGGGGTGTCCAGAATCTTGTTCATTTCGCCCAAAATATGGGCGCGACCGCGGCGGGCCTGTTCCAGTGCTTCTTCAAGTACCTTGTAGGACAACCCGTCGATTTTAATGTCCATCTGGCAGGCGGTGATGCCATCCTTGGTGCCAGTGACTTTAAAGTCCATGTCACCAAGGTGGTCTTCGTCGCCCAGGATGTCAGACAGCACGGCGTAATTGCCGGTTTTGCCGTCGTAGATCAGCCCCATGGCAATACCGGAAACTGGCTTGAGCATCTGGATACCGGCGTCCATCATGGCCAGTGAGCCGGCGCAAACCGTGGCCATAGACGAAGAACCATTCGACTCCAAGATGTCGGAAATAATGCGAATGGTGTAGGGACATTCAGCGGGAACCATGCGCTTCAACGCGCGCAGGGCCAGGTTGCCGTGGCCAATTTCCCGGCGGCTCGTGGCGCGAATCGGACGCGATTCCCCCGTGGAGAAACTGGGGAAGTTGTAGTGGAGCATGAATTTCTCCGAGCCGGCGAAGGTGGGCGTATCAATGGTTTGCTCGTCCATTTTGGAACCGAGAGTCACTGAAGTGAGCGATTGGGTTTCACCGCGAGAGAACAGCGACGAACCGTGGGTGGCAGGCAGAAGGTCTACCTGGCCCCAAATGGATCGGATCTCGTCCAGTTTGCGGCCATCCAAGCGGTAGCGCTCGTTGAGCACCACATTTCGCATGGCTTCTTTTTCTACGTTGCGGTAGTACTTGCTGATCAGACTGCTTTTTTCGGCAAGCTCTTCAGGGCTGTACTTCTGGCAGTATTGGTCTTTAATGGCCGAAAAAGTTTCGGAGCGCTTTTTCTTGTTGGTGATGGCCTGCTTGACCACTTCGTAAACCGCCTCATACGTGCTGGCGCGGACATCGGCTTCTAAAGCGGCATCGTTGGATTCGTGGTTGTACTCACGCTTGGCTTTGCCACCGGCATTGCGGGCCAAATCCAATTGTGCCTGGCACTGCACTTTAATGGCGTCATGGGCAAAGCGAATCACCTCGAGCATATCCTGCTCGGAGATCTCTGCCATTTCGCCCTCAATCATCAGGATATCGCGGGCAGTAGCCGCGATGATCATGTCCAGATCAGACTGAGCCAATTGGGCGTTGCTGGGGTTCAGGACCAGTTTTCCGGCTACGCGGCCAACGCGAACTTCCGAGATGGGACCATCGAATGGAATGTCGGAAACTGTGAGGGCGGCAGAGGCTGCCAGACAGGCCAGCGCATCGGGATTGACGTCTTCATCTGCCGAGTACAGTGTGACCATAACCTGGGTATCGGCATGGAAATCATCGGGGAACAGCGGGCGGATTGCGCGGTCAATGAGCCGGGCTACCAGGATATGCGCATCTGGCGGACGGGCTTCGCGCTTGAAAAAACCGCCGGGGAATTTTCCAGCGGCGGAGAACTTTTCGCGGTATTCGACCGTCAGTGGCAGGAAATCAACGCCTTCTTTGGCGTCTTCGTTGGCCACCACCGTGGCAAGCAGGATGGTTTTACCCATCGTGAGCAGACAGGATCCATGCGCCTGTTTCGCCAGCCTGCCTGTTTCCAGGGTCAGGGACCGGCCGTCGCCCAGATCAATTGTCTGAACGGTTCCTAATGGCATCATCGGGTTGGGATTTTAAGATCAGCTAAGCTTGATAAAATCGAAAAGAGACCAGGCTGCAGAATAGACCTTAGGTAAAAACCGTCAGCGACCAGAAAACTCCGGATACCGAGATTTTGCTAAGGGAACGACAACCAATACGGAAAAAAAGGAGGGCCAAATCAGCGGCGCAGACCCAACTTGGCGATCAGGCTGCGGTAAGCTTCAATGTCTTTTTTGGCCAAATAGTTGAGCAGACTCCGGCGATGACCCACTAGCTTTAGCAGGGAGCGCTTGGTGCCGTAGTCTTTTTTGTGGTTGCGCAGGTGCTCGGTCAAATGGTTGATGCGGGTGGTGCTCAACGCAATTTGGGCATCGACAGAGCCCGTGTTGGTGGCGGAGCCTCCAAATTCCTTAAACAGGTCGATCTTTTTCTCAGAAGTGAGGTAACTCATCAAGCTTGCCTTTAACGTCAGTAGTTTACTTTTCTCTAATTCCGTGCAAAATTACGGAATTCCCTGAGAAATCGCGTACGATCTCTCGCTATTCTGCTTGCGTTTTGACCAAAACCCAAGCTTGGCGACTCCCCGAAGTTCATAGCTCAGGACTTGAACAAGACCAGAAGCTCCATGAGCCGCTGACGAAGCAGGCGTCTGTCCACAATAAAGTCCAGAAAACCGCTTTCCAGCAGGAATTCGGATCGCTGGAAGCCCTTGGGCAGGTCTTTCTTGATGGTTTCCTTGATGACCCGCGGTCCGGCAAAGCCGATCAGGGCACCTGGTTCGGCCATATTGATGTCGCCCAACATGGCGTAAGAAGCAGTAACGCCCCCTGTAGTGGGGTCTGTCATTAGCGAGAAGTACGGGATCCCTTCCCTCGCTAATTGCGTGAGCTTGGCCGAAGTTTTAGCCAATTGCATCAGGGAAATGCTGGACTCCATCATTCGCGCACCTCCGGATTTGGAGATGATGAGCAGTGCGCTGCGCTGTTGACGTGCCCGGTCTACGGCACGGGCAATTTTTTCACCCACCACAGAGCCCATAGACCCCCCGATAAATTCGAAGTCCATGCAGGCTACCACGAGCGGATTGCCATCGACGGTGCCTTCTGCAACCGCCATAGCATCTGAAAGGCCCGTCTTTTCGTAGGCTTCGTCCAGGCGGACCTGGTACGATTTCATGTCTGTAAAGCCTAGAAAGTCAATAGAACGCAGGTCTCCGAACAGAATTTTGTACTCGCTTTCATCAAATATGATGTCGAAGTATTCTTCTGAGTTTAGCCGACTGTGGTTGTTGCAATACGGACAAATCTTGAGGTTTTCAAGAAATTCCTTGTTGCGGTAGGCCTTCTTGCAGGAAGGGCACTTAACCCAAACCCCGTCAGGAGCTTCTTTTTTCTCCCGAGTGGAGGTGGTAATACCCTCTTTCAGTCGTTTAAACCAGCTCACACGTTCCATTTGTAGTTCTGCCCGCTTGCGTTTCTGCAATGGTGAAGTCCCGTAACCGGTAAAGATAGCGTGGACCAAGCCAATTGAAGGATTGACTTAGGCAATTGTCACTTCAGGGGTCAGGTAAACGTCCTGAACAGCCTTCAAAAGTGCTGCGCCTTCCTTCATTGGACGCTGGAACGCCTTGCGGCCCGCAATAAGGCCTGCACCACCGGCGCGTTTGTTAATCACGGCCGTGACCACTGCCTCGGCCAGGTCACTCTCGCCACTGGAAGCTCCGCCGCTGTTGATCAAGCCCGCACGACCCATGTAGCAGTTGGCCACCTGGTAGCGACAAAGGTCAATCGGGTGGTCGCTGGAGAGCTCCGAGTACATTCTCGGGTCGCTCTTGGCGAATTTGATGGCCGTGAAGCCCCCGTTGTTCTCGGGCATTTTTTGCTTGATGATGTCAGCCTGGATAGTCACGCCCAGATGGTTGGCTTGGCCGGTCAGGTCTGCCGCCACGTGGTAATCTTTGTCGCCCTTTACGCTGAAGGCATTGTTGCGGGTGTAGCACCAGAGGATAGTGACCATGCCCAATTCATGGGCATGCTGAAAGGCCTCGGCAATCTCCACCAATTGGCGGTTGGATTCAGGCGCCCCAAAGTAAATGGTAGCTCCGACGGCAACCGCACCCATGTTCCAGGCTTCCTCGACCGACCCAAAAATTACTTGGTCGTATTTGTTGGGGTAGGTCATCAGCTCATTGTGGTTGAGCTTAGCTACAAACGGAATGCGGTGGGCGTATTTGCGAGCCACCGAACCCAAAACGCCAAAGGTTGACGCAACGGCGTTGCAGCCACCTTCAAGAGCCAATTCCACAATATTAGCCGGGTCAAAATAGATGGGGTTAGGGGCAAAAGATGCACCAGCCGTATGCTCAATACCCTGATCAACCGGCAAAATGGACAAGTAACCCGTTCCAGCCAACCGGCCGTGGTTGTACAGCGATTGCATGTTGCGCAACACCTGCGGGCTGCGGTCTGAATCCATCCAAACCCGGCTCACAAAATCGGGACCGGGCAAATGCAGCATTTCGCTCGAAATGGTTTTGCTCTTGTGGCCAAGGTAGTACTCGGCCTTGTCACCGAGTTGTTTGGTAATATTGGCGTAAGACATTCGTTATCTTCTGTTGTGCGGCGTAAGTAAGAAAGTTTACCGGCAAGCCGGTTTCGGGCGAAGGGGGACGCGTCGCTCCACCCCTCCTCTCCGATTGGCGGGGCAAAGTTCGGCATTCATCGGCCAAATGCCAAAAGCCAAGTCCAAGGGCACCCTTAAGACAAGACTTGGATCAAATCGTATTTGGTAACAATGTGCAACACGCCAGCGGCATCTTCGGTCAACAAGGCTGCGTTGGGCTTGCGCAACAGTTCCCCAAACTCCCGAACGGGAGCTGCGATACCCACTTTGGGAAACGGCGGATCCATGATCAGTCCAACAGCGCGTTCGCGCACCCCCGGATCAGCGAGCAGGTGGTGCAAAATGGTGCTTTCCGTGACGCTGCCCAGGATGTGCCCATTCTCCCCTACCGGCATCTGAGAAATCTCTGCGCTTTTCATTTGCTCGAGCACCGCCGACACCGATTCCTCTGGACCGACGCTCACCAGCACCCGCTGGCGTTTGCGGTTGATAATCTCCTGTAACGTGACTTCGGTATCTAAAAATCCGTGGTCGCGCATCCAATCGTCGTTGAACACTTTGCCCACATAGCGCGATGCATGATCGTGGCAAATGATGACCACCAAGTCTGTTTCGGAGAGTTTGTTCTTCAGTTGAATGAGCCCTGCAACGGCAGAACCGGCGCTGTTTCCCACGAGAATACCCTCTTCGCGAGCCAACCGACGTGTCATGACCAAACCGTCTTTGTCCGTCACCTTTTCAAACAGGTCAATGACATCGAAATCGACATTTTTCGGAAGGATATCTTCTCCTATGCCCTCAGTTATGTAAGGATAGATTTCCTTAGGGTCGAAAATTCCGGTTTCTTTATACTTCTTGAAAACGGAACCATAAGTATCAATACCCCAGATTTTAATGTTGGGATTTTTCTCTTTAAGGTACTGGCCCGCGCCGGAAATGGTTCCTCCCGTGCCAACGCCGACAACCAGGTGCGTAACTTTCCCTTCGGTTTGTTCCCAAATTTCCGGACCCGTGGATTCGTAATGCGCCTGCCGGTTAGAGAGGTTGTCGTATTGGTTCAGGTATACGGCGTTGGGCATTTCGCGCGCCAGGCGCGCAGCCACTGAATAGTAAGAGCGCGGATCTGTAGGCTCCACGTTAGTCGGGCAGACAATTACTTCTGCTCCAACAGCTTTTAGCATGTCTACTTTCTCGCGACTTTGCTTATCTGTGGTAGTAAAAATACAGCGGTAACCTTTTACACAGGCTGCAATAGCCAACCCCATGCCGGTATTTCCAGAGGTGCCTTCCACAATAGTGCCTCCGGGCTTAAGAATACCGCTCGCTTCGGCATCTTGAATCATTTTCAAGGCCATCCGGTCTTTGATGGAATTGCCCGGATTAGTGGTTTCCACTTTAACGCAAATGGTGCCGGGAACCCCGCGCGTGACCTTGTTTAACCGAATGATCGGCGTGTTGCCAATCGTCTGCAGCACATCGCTGTAAATCATGCCGTCAAAGATAAGCGGATTCCAGCCTAAGGCAGCCGCCTTTGGATACAGAACGAGTGTGCGAGGCGGTTAGGTTTGGCTATGGCTTAGCCTTGGGTTAGCTTTCGTTTGGCCTTGGGTTAGTCTTAGGTTCTGCGGGCGAAAGGCCCCAAGTCACTGAGCAGTGGTGTAGACCACTTCAACGAGTACCTTGGGGTCATGGGCCTGCAGTTGCTTGGCAGCCCCCTGAGAGAGTTTGACAATGGCCCGGCTATCGTCCAGGTTCTGGGGCAATCGGCCTACCACTTTGGCGCGAACCGTTCGGTTGTTCATCAAATTGCGCACGTCAATCCAGGAGCCCATCGGCGCGTCGTTGTGAAGGGCGAGTAATGCACCATTTTCGCTTTCCGGCGACGTGGCGTCAATCCAGGTGGCGATGCCGCGCGCTTTAGCAGTCCTGCGAACGAGTGGCTCCGCTCCCGTTCCATTGTCGGAAAGATTGCGGGGGGCAGCGCTGGTCAGAATGCCGGCTTCTTCCATTCCGGTTTGGTCGGGGTTCATTGGATGCGGATTGCCGGCGTTGACCGAAGCCCCAGAAGACTTGGGTTCCGTCCAACCGACAATCAGGCTTTGGCCGCTGCGAAGGTTGTTGTCTGCCAAGCCGTTCCAGGACTGGAGCAAAGCAGGAGTGGTGCCCGGGTACTGCCGGGCAATGGCGTACAGGGTTTCACCAGCTGCTACGGTGTGGTAGCGCGCGCTGGGGTGAGCAGGCTCCATGACAGGGGGTGCAACGGCAGCAGGAAAGGTGGAAGCCTGGGGTTGCGCCCGGCGAAGCTCAGGTGCTGGCGAAGAAGGTTGGTCAGGGGTTTGCGAAGGAGAAGCTGCAGCAACCTGCGAAGGAGCTGGTGCGGCAACCGGTGCTGTTAGTGGCGGATTAACGGCCATTTCGGGCGAGGCGGGCGAAACGGCCATTTCGGGCGAAACGGGTCGGGAGGGAATGCGCAAGCGAGTACCTGCCTTAAGTTGCTGCGGTTCTATTTCTGGATTGGCCTGAAGCAAATCCTGGAGCGGGATTTGGTAGCGCTGGCTCAGGGTAAACAAGGTTTCATCCGCTTCCAAAACGTGCCAAAAGACGTCCGGAAGGGTCGATTCGTTGGATTTAGCCACCACAATGGGCTGGCTCATTTGGCTTACTTCAAGATTTTGGACCACTTGGGCATCGGCAGCCGCAGCTTTGTTAGAGGCTTGTGCAGCAGGCTGGACGATAGCTTTAGTCCGCATTGGAACGACGAGGATCTGCCCTATTTTAACCCCCAGGTTAGCCGATTCCGGATTCATCGCCTGCAGATCCTGGACACTAACGCTGTAACGCCGTGATAAGCCGTAGAGCGTTTCGCCCTGTTCCACCTGGTGCAGAATGCACAACTGCCCTTCGCGCTGCTCCGTGCGCAGCGAATCGGGTGAAAGGCCAGCGGACGCGCTGAGCGAGAAGGCCAGGACCAGGCCGAGGCAGCCAAAAAAATGCCCAAAAAAGTACGTGAGTTTCATAGCAGCCATAAATTCCGGTGGAATGGGGTAGTTTTCCATGCGAAATTACGCCTGTTCCCCATGCCTATTGCGCCTTACCTGTCCAAGTTCCTCACAGGGTTGCTGTTTATAGCCCTTTGGCCCTTCCCCGGTAAGCTGGTCAGCCAGACCCTTCCGGAAAAACCCCTCGTTTTCCACGTGGAGCTTGCAGAAGACATCATGCCACCGGCCTGGCGAACGATGAAACGGGCCATGGAAGAGGCGGATGCCGCTGGAGCTGATGTGATTGTACTGAGCCTGGACACCTATGGAGGTATGGTCAATCTGGCGGATTCCATCAGTCAAAGGTTGTTGCACAACAAGGCGCTGACCCTTGTTTACATTGTCAACAACGCCGCTTCTGCTGGTGCGCTGATTTCGCTTTCCTGCGACAGCATTTATATGGCTCCTTCCGCCCAAATCGGCGCCGCTACGGTAGTGGACGGCACTTCCGGAGAGGCCATGCCTGACAAATACCAGGCTTACATGCGAGCTAAAATGCGCAGCATTGCCGAGGCCAATGGCAGGGATCCGGATATAGCCGAGGCCATGGTAGATGAGGATATCGAAATTCCAGGATTGATCGAAGCGGGCAAAACACTTGTTTTTACGTCTAACGAAGCCGTTGATAACGGTTATTGCGAAGGCATTGCAGAACGCTGGCAAGATATTCTCCCGATGGCGGGTATTTCGGACTATACCCTGGCCAGCTACGAACCAACCGCTGTTGATCGGACGATCAAATTTTTGGTCAATCCGGTGGTTTCCGGCATTCTACTGATGCTGATTTTCCTGGGCATCTACGCCGAAATGCAGAGCCCAGGCATCGGCTTTGCGCTCCTCGCCGCGGTAGTTGGCGCAGTGCTCTACTTTGCTCCGCACTACCTCGATGGCCTGGCAGCAAATTGGGAAATTGCCTTGTTTGTGGTTGGTCTGGTTTTCATTGGGCTTGAAGTCTTCGTCTTTCCGGGCTTTGGTATTGCCGGGGTTGCTGGTATCAGTTTGGTCGTCACCAGCCTTGTGTTGTCCATGATTGGGAACGACTGGTTTGACTTCCGGTATTCTGCGGCACAAGACGTCGTGCGATCGGTCCTGGTGGTGGTCATTGCCTTACTGGGCTCCATTGGCTTGGCCATTACGCTCTTCGGAAGCCTGACGGCGAGCCCCTTGCTTAGTAAATTGGTGCTGTCCGAAAGCCAAGGACGAGAACGCGGTTTCACGGTGGATGCCTATCCAACGCGGTCTGAATTAAGCGGCCGACAAGGAACTGCGGCGACCGAACTTCGGCCGTCAGGAAAAGTTGACCTTGATCAAACGCGCTATGATGCCATGACTCAGGGAGAGTTCATCGCCCGCGGTGCGCCAGTCCAGGTGGTTTCAGTCAAAGGCAACTATCTGCTGGTCAAGGCCACCTGATCCAATTCCCCACATGGCCACCCTTGCCATAATTCCCGCGCGATATGCGTCCAGCCGCCTTCCTGGCAAACCCCTTGCCGACATTGGCGGCAAGCCCATGGTTGTACGGGTTTGGGAACGCTGCCAACAAGCTGGCGTTGATCGCGTGGTGGTCGCTACAGATGACGTTCGCATTGCAGACTGCCTTGGCCAAGTAGGGGCAGAAACCGTGATGACACCGGCCTCCTGCCGATCCGGGACCGAACGTTGCGCCGCAGCTCTGGAACTTCTGGAGCATAACCACAAGGATGTGATTATCAACGTTCAGGGCGACGAACCTTTCTTGCCCCCTGCCACCCTCCAACTCCTGGCCGGCGCCTTTCAGGACCGTGACACCCAAGTGGCCACCCTGGCCGTACGGCTACACGACACTGAACGTTTGTTCAATCCAAATACGCCTAAGGTCGTGCTTAATGCCCGGGGTGAGGCCCTCTATTTCAGCCGACATCCGCTGCCCTACGTACGGGATTATTCGCCCGAACAATGGATTCATTGGCACCCCTTTTTCAAGCATATCGGTGTTTACGCCTACCGGGCTTCTACCTTAAACCACCTTGCTAGTCTTTCTCCAACTGCTTTAGAAGCCGCCGAGAGTTTGGAGCAGTTGCGTTGGCTTTATCACGGCTATACCATCAAGGTACTCGAGGTCAAAGAAGACACCTTTACAGTGGATACCCCGGAAGATTTGGAGCTAGCTCGCCAACATGCAAAAAATTGTGCGTAACGCAGGATCAGGGGGTTTTTTGAGATGGCTTCTAAAAAAAAACCCGCCGGGTAGGCCCGACGGGTTGTTTTACAAGAGTGGCAACGCGAGGCTGCCAAATCGCTTAATCGCGGAAATTACTCCACCACCACCTTGCGAATTTCAAGGCCGCGTTCCGTTTGCACATTAATCAGGTACATGCCGGGAACGAAGTTGCTGAAGTCCATTTCAATGGTGTTCAGACCAGCCAGGCGGGTCTGGGTATTGGCGTAAACAAGGCGGCCCAGTTGATCAACCACCGTTAAGGTTACTTCCTGGTCGTTGCCCAGGCCAATTTCTACCACAGCGCGGTCCTGGATTGGGTTCGGGAACACTGTAACAGTAACCGGGGTAGCTTCTGCGCCTTCACGGGCAGTAGGCATCGTGAAGTTCTGGATAGCCGAATAAGCAGACAGGTTTCCGGTTACCGAGCACTTGGCGCGAACGCGGAACTGATAGGTACGACCGGGTTCGAAGATGGTCAGGAACAGCGATGGACCTGTTACTTTGCGGCTAACCCAGCCGATTTCACCGAGACGGCGGCCCTGAACCTGATAACCTTGAACGGGTTGCGAAAGTGGATCCCAGCTCAACAAAGCCGAGGTGGAACTAAAGATCAACGAAGTGAGACCCGTGGGGGTTGGTGCACAAGGTACGTTGGCTGGCTCACCAACGGAGAACGTGCCAGTAGTGGTACAACCGTTAGCATCCTCAATAAGCACATTGTACGAACCTGCACCGACGCCACTGATGTCTTCAGTGGTGGCACCATTGCTCCAAAAGAAGGTGTAAGGAGCGGTACCGCCGCTAATGGTGATGTTAATAGCGCCGTTATTGCCGCCAATGGTAGTGGCATCTGTAATAACAGCTGATGGACCAATAAATGGATTGCCGAACGCAAACACTTCGGTGGCGTCATTGTAGGTGTCTGCCAGTGTCGTGCCAATGGTTACCGTACCCGAAGTACCGCCTGCACCGCTGAAGGAGTAAACACCCGAACCGGTTGGGTTGAAGGCGAAGGTGCCCAGTGCATCCCACTGCGAAATGACGTCCTCATCGGTGAACTCAATGCTGAAAGACGGCGGAACGGCTACGTTAAGTCCGGTCCAACTGGTAGACAATACACCATCGCGAGTGGAGGAAGTGTAGATAAGGTTAGAGCTGGCGTCGCGAACATCAAAGAAGGGATCGGGGTTAGCTGTACAAATACCAAACAAGAAAGGTTCCTCAATATCTCCGCACCAGTTGTCGTTCATGCTGTTCAGGTTGACCTGGGTAATCTTGTAATCAAAAACCTGCGTGGTCAATGAAACGGTGTAAACTCCTGGATTGTAAACGACAGGTGCAGGGAATTGGCCGGTGGCTGTCTGGCCATTGCCAAAGTTCCAGTTCCAGGTAGTCAGCCGTGGCGATTCGTTGATGCCTGCGGCGAAAGTGGTGATGTATTGGTCACTGCAGTTAGGTGCGCCGCTAAACGTAAAGGTGGTGGCACCGCTTACCGGAGGCAACAACTGAATGGAAGCGTCAAAGGAAAGGGGCTGTGTCAGCGTAATCCCGAATGCAACAACCTGGGCAATTACATCGACCGTAACAATGTAGGTGCCCGGGGTTCCCAAGGCGGTGCCGCAGATCTTGACGCAACCCAATTCGGATGCCGGGGGGCTGCTGGGGGGGGTGTACACGCAACCACTAAGCGCGTTGTTGCACTCCCAGTCAAGACCAAAAGGAAGACCGTTGATGCCTGTAATGGTTACCTGGAGCACAGTCACGGCAATGCCGGTAGAAGGGTCCGTAGCATTGGTTGGAATATAAAAGGTTATGTTTTCACTGTAGGCCAATCCTGCTGTTGCTGCTGGGATGACTTCAGGGCATAAACCGCCTTCAGGAGCTGTTGTAGCACAAGCGGGATTTACGGTGCAGCCGGGGCATTGAGCCTGGCTGGAAGCGGCAATGCCGATCATTCCCAGGGTCAGTGCCGTGGTGTAAAGGAAATTTCGATACATAGAGTTGATGGTTTAGGGTGTGGAATGCCTAGAAAAGGCAAACACAAGGTAAGGAACGAAATGCCTGCTTGAACCAGGATGTGGGGAAAATATGATGTCACCAATGTGCTACAACCGTAAGATGTTCATTGTAAATTGATTACGCTTAACGTTATTCTGTAATCATTTTATTTGTTCACAGGCACGGCTTCTCTTTCTGCTCTTTTATTAATCCTATCTTTACACCCCGTAACCAAGGCAGAGAGTAAGTCCGCCGGTTAAATGCTATGGTGAAAAACCTTTTTGTTACGGGCGGTGTAAGTTCTTCTTTGGGCAAAGGCATCTTCGCCGCTTCCCTGGCCAAACTTCTGCAAGCCAGAGGTTACCGGGTTACGATCCAAAAATTTGATCCTTACATTAACATTGACCCAGGTACGCTCAATCCTTATGAGCATGGGGAATGTTATGTTACAGAAGACGGTGCCGAGACGGATCTCGACCTTGGGCACTACGAGCGCTTTCTGAACGTCCGCACCAGCCAGGCCAACAACGTCACTACCGGCAGGGTTTATCAAACGGTCATTGACAAAGAGCGCCGCGGGGATTTTCTGGGCAAAACCGTTCAAGTCATACCGCACATAACCGACGAGATTCAGCGGCGCATGCTCCTGCTCGGTGAGACCGGAGACTACGACATTGTCATCACCGAAATTGGTGGCACCGTCGGCGACATTGAATCGCTGCCCTACATCGAATCCATTCGCCAACTGCACTGGCGGCTTGGCAAAAACGATTGCCTGGTCGTTCACCTGACCCTTATCCCCTACCTGGCCGCTGCCGGAGAACTGAAAACCAAACCCACGCAGCACTCGGTAAAATTGCTGCTCGAAGCAGGCGTTCAACCGGATATTCTGGTTTGTAGAACAGAACACGCCTTGAGCCAGGAATTGCGTCGAAAGGTTGCGCTGTTTTGCAACGTCAACATCAACGCAGTGATTGAAGCGCGGGATGCCGCGTCCATCTATGACGTACCGTTGGAAATGCTACATGAAAACATAGACCGCATTGTGTTGGCTAAGTTGCGGCTGCCCTCCTCCGGTGAGCCAAATCTGCAAGATTGGCGGGACTTCCTGACCCGTTTAAAGAACCCAAAAACCGACGTCCGCATCGGCCTGGTGGGCAAGTATACCGAGTTGCAGGATGCTTACAAATCCATTCAGGAGTCTTTCATTCACGCCGGAGCGGCCAACGAATGCAAAGTGGTCCTGGAGCATATTCAATCGGAGTCCATTGACGAAGGCAATGCTGCTCGCCTGCTCGGCAATTTGCACGGCGTGTTGGTTGCACCTGGTTTTGGAGAGCGAGGAATCGAAGGCAAAATTGCCGCCATTCGCTACGCTCGCGAAAACAATGTCCCCTTTCTGGGCATCTGCCTGGGCATGCAATGCGCAGTCGTTGAGTTTGCGCGCAATGTGTTGGGCATGGACGGTGCCCATTCCACCGAAATAAACCCCAAAACCCCCTACCCTGTCATTGACAAAATGAAGGACCAGGCAGACCTCAAGGAAATGGGGGGGACCATGCGCCTCGGGGCTTACCCATGCCGAATCTTTCGCAAGACCAAGGCCTATGCGGTGTACGGCAAAATCAATATTGAAGAGCGGCACCGCCACCGCTTCGAATTCAACAACGATTACCTCAAAGATTTTGAGGCAGGAGGCATGATTGCGTCGGGCATAAATCCACAACAGAACCTGGTGGAAATCATGGAACTGCGCAACCACCCCTGGTTTTTAGGGGTGCAATTCCACCCGGAATTTGGTTCCACAGTAGAGAGCCCAAGCCCTCTTTTCATGCATTTTGTCCGGGCTGCCTTGCATTTCAAGGAACAGGGGCCGGCAGCCCACAGTGCTCCTGTTCCGGAAGGGGCCAGACACGCTTTTTGAATCGGAGTTTGACTTGGAATTTAAGCCAGAGATTTACTCAGGAGTTAATGCTGTGTTTTAGGTACTCTATGGTGCTGTGTTTAGGGCAGCTTGCCAGACGTTGCTTTGCTTGCCATGCCATCCTGTAGCGCTGTTGCGGGCTTTTCCTGCAGGGGGAAAACCCTATCTTTGCCCCCTCTTTCCTTTTTTGAACCCACCCTGAATCTACCTCCTTGCAGGATTTTGATCGTTCCAGTATCATCGGATTCGTCCTTTTAGGCGTTCTGATGATCGTTTACCTCAACTGGCAGAGCCGCACCAATCAGGCGCTGGTTGAAGCAGAACAAATCCGGATGGATTCCATTGCGGATGTGCAGGCCCGCTTCCGCCAGGACAGCTTGCTGCGCGTAAATGAGCAGGCCAATCAGCCCGTGATTTCGGTCGAAGGGGTTGCTGCGGTTGCCACAACAGATTCGGTAGCGCTAAGCCTTCAGCAGCAGCGCCGGGCTTCCCGACTGGGCCTGTTCGCTCCTCTGGTGGAGGGTCAGGAAATCGAGTACACCATTGAAGATGACCATTTGCGGGTCAGTTTCTCCAACCGGGGAGGCCGCATCACGCAGGTTGGGCTCAAAAAATACACGGATTACCTGGACCGCCCGCTGGAGCTGTTTTCTGAAGGAGAACTGACCTACCACTACTCATTTTTCTACGAAGGCAACCGAAGAATCAATACCGACAGTTTGTACGCCCAGGCCATGCCGGATGCGGACGGCAAAGGCATTCGCTTCCGCTTCCAAACTGGCCCAGACCAGTGGTTCGATCAGGTTTACCGCCTTGGGGATACGGCACACGTGTTGCACTACAAACTGGACTTTTCGAACTACCAGCAAGTTATTTCACCGGCGCAACCTTATCTGGAGCTTACCTGGAACGCAGACCTGAAGCGCCAGGAAACCAACCTGAAATACGAGCGTCAAATGACCAAAGCCTTCTTCCGCTACGCTGACGGGGAGACGGGCTATAAAACGCGCAACGGCAGCGAGGCGCTGGAGAGCAGGCTCTCCTGGATGAGTTATGTGGACCAGTTTTTCAACGCTACCCTCATTGCGTCCAATGGTTTTGAACGCGGGGGCGAAGTATCCGTGAAGGCGTTCGAAGACGAAGACACCCTTCGAACAAAAGCCATGCGCAGCCGGCTCTTTTTAGAGGTGCCGCAAGAAGCCCAAAGTTCGGTGGATTTGCAGTTTGTCTTTGCTCCTAACCATTACCGCGGACTCAAGAAACTGGACCAGGATCTGGAGCGAGTTGTGCCCGTCGGAAGCAGCATTATCGGCTGGTGCAACAAGTTTGTGATCATCCCGATTTTCAACCTGCTCAACAGGAACATCGCCAATTACGGCATTATCATCCTCATTTTGACGCTGATCATCAAGGTGGCTTTTACCCCCCTCACCTACCGCTCGTATGTGAGCATGGTCAAAATGCGGTTGTTAAAGCCGGAGATGGACGCCATCAAGGAAAAATTTGGCGAGGACCAGCAGCGCATGAGCCAGGAAACAATGAAGCTGTATCAGCAAAGTGGCGTCAGTCCGCTGGGAGGCTGCCTCCCGCAACTGCTGCAGATGCCCATCCTCTTTGCTATGTACCGCTTTTTCCCAAACTCCATAGAACTGCGGCATGAGCCGTTTCTTTGGGCAACGGACTTAAGTTCATACGACTCCATTTTAGCACTGCCCTTTACGATTCCATTTTACGGGGCACACGTGAGCCTTTTTACGCTCCTTGCGGCCATTACGTCTATCGCCTATGCGCGAATGAACAGCCAGATGACCGGGGCCATGGGAGGGCAAATGGTGGTGATGCAATACCTGTTCCCCATCATGATGTTGTTCATTTTTAACAGTTTTTCCAGCGCGCTCACCTACTACTACCTGTTGACCAACATCATCACCTTCGGGCAGCAGTGGCTGATCAAAACCTTCTTCGTTAATGAGGATGCGCTGCATGCGCAGATCCAGGTAAACAAAACCAAACCACGCAAAAAGGGTGGCTGGCAGGAACGCCTGGAGACCTATACAAAGGCCCAGCAGTCAAAAGCTAAAGCCGCCAAACCGGCTAAAAAGAAATGAGGATATCCCCCGTTATTCTGCGCGTATTTGCTTCGGGATTGTGGTTAGCTGCAATCTTAGCTTTAAGTTTTGGTGGATGTAAAACAGCGGCTCCATCCGATGCACAGGAGGCCATTGTTTTACCCGCTGACGCCGAGGAAACGCCTGCTGAGGAAACTGTGCAACCGGACCATATACCGTCAAGTGCGACCGAATGGCCGCTGCAAGAGGAGTTGGTCCTTTCGCTGCAAACCACCCCCTGCATGGGCACCTGCCCGATTTATCGGCTGGAGGTCTATCAGGACGGCACCCTTCGCTACCAGGGCAGTCAGTTCACGGAGCGCATTGGAACTTACCGCGGCAAGCTTCCTGTCAAGCGGCTGAAGGCCATTTTTGAGCAAGCCGAAGCGATCAACTTCGCCGATCTGTCAGACACGTACCCGACCGGAAACATGCAAATCATGGACTTGCCTTCTTCGATTTTGTACCTGCGAACGGATTCCTGGCAGAAACAAGTGGTCAGTCGGCGCTACGCCAATCCCGATGTAGAAGGCGAACAAATCATCGTGGATCAACTCAGGGAACTTCAAGCAGCCATGGATGGGTTATTGCAGGAAACTGTTTTGGAATTAGTGGGGGAAGGGCGGCAGGATTAGGACAACCGCAGATCGCGAACGTCGATAGTTGTCCACAATTTGGTACAGAAACGAACCATTTTCCCTCCGTTTTTTAACAAGGGTTGGGCCGTATGTTAAATAACGTTAACTTCAAACGGATACTTCTTACTTTTAAACGCCACATTCAAGCACAAAAGAATCAAATCAAACCTCTAATTATGAAGAAAATTTCCTTATTCTTAATAACGGCTGCCTACTTTGCCGTAAGTTTGCAGGCACAGCGGAGCATGCCTCAAGCCTTGGAACTCCTGCACCCTTCGCAGATGCTAATGTTAGAAAATAGGCACTTCATTAAGGAACTGCCAATCCCGACAACGCATTTACCCTTAGAGCGATCAGGTCCTGTCTCTTTTGTTGCACTTGGCGCAGCACCTAACATCTACACTACACTAATTGACGAGCAAAACCAGATTGATTACAACCCTTTGCTCGATGCTGTAGTGTTTGTCCACCGACTGGACGTCCTTGGCAATACTGGAGTCGTAGGGTATGATCGTTCGCTCGATGGCGGTGCCAGCTTTACCAATAATATTTCCATTACCCCCGACTATGAAGCTGGGAGTGCGCCAGTAGGCGGCGGAAGATATCCCAACATTACTTTGTGGAACCCCGCTGGGAATACAAACCCTGCAAATGCCTACATTATTGAGTCTGGTCCCAATCTTCAACCAGGCGGAACGGACTGGGGATGGCTAAGAGCTACAAGTGCCCGGTTAAGCGATGGAAGCAACATCGCCGAAGACTATTACCAACAAGTTCCAGGTGCAAACAGCGAGTTCTTTCCTATGGGATTGAACGTTAATGCAGACGGCTCTGTTTGGAGTGTGCATACCCGCTTTACGGGAGCTCCAGACGACTACGGAGTATTTTACATCAACAAAGGAGTGTTTAACACGACTACGAATCAGGTAGATTGGACCTTGGCTCACGAAACACTTGACGTTGACATGTCAGTTGGAAGCTCCGGAGAGAACTCAGGAGCTGATGCATGGAACATCGCTTTTGGACCTGACGGTCAAACTGGTTATGTGGTAATTTCCATGCACTCTAATTCATCTCCTTACATTGGTTCACAGCCAATTGTCTACAAAAGTATTGATGCTGGAGATACTTGGACAAAGCTGCCAGAATATAATTTCAGCGGCAGCCCATTTTCAGATTTTTCAGTGTCTTTCGTTGGCACCGAATTAGGTGGCGGTGCACTTGGATTTAATCCCCATTTCAGCACTATTGACATCACAGTTGATGCAGATGATGATTTGCACGTCTTTAGCAATGTCCGCTCCCATACCAATACAGGCCTTGATTCACTTGGTTTCTTTTGGGATGCTGCTGATGGTATTCTTGCGCACCTCACCACAAGCAATGGCAGCGACTGGTCCTTTAACTTAGTCGACTCCATTGTGACCGGCCCGGCCGGTACGGAAGCGGGCTTGGGAGCCGGTTTTTATATATTCAACGCTACCAATATCAGCCGCTCTGCCGATGGTGAAAAGATTTTCTTTACCTGGAATGCTACTGATCCCAATGTCCTTAGTTACAATGGCTTGCCTAATCTTCGGATTAAAGGCTACGACATTACCAGCCAAGAATACACCTTTACACGTGAGCCAACTGCTGGCTCTGCTGTTGATGGCACCATTCAATATCCGCGGAGTGCTCCTACGGTTATGGAAACCGGGGAAGACTTCGACTATGAAATTCCTGTTGAGTTTGCCCAACTGGGAATTTCCGATATTAATCCGGCTAACTTCTTCTTTATCCGCGGCGCCGGTTTCAACGAAGATGAATTCGGGGTCAGTGCTCCTAATGCAACGGCTGATTTCAGCTTTGTCGTTTCGACGACTGGCAGTGGTACGGTCATCTTTACCAACCTCTCCATTGATGCTTCCGAGTATGTTTGGGACTTTGGTGACTCCAGCCCACTTTCCGGTCTGACTAATCCCTCTAAGACTTTCGGAGCATCCGGCGTTTACAACGTCTGCCTTACGGCAAAAAACAGTGGATCCCCAGCGACTGACGATACACAATGCAAGGCTGTAGATGTTTTGGTTAACGGCCTTGAAGACGCCCTGTTGGCTGAGGCCTTGACTGTATTCCCCAGCCCAACTTCCGGCCAATTGAACGTGACCATTAACGGTCAGGTTTCTGGTGAATTCACTATCCAGGTTTACAACCTGTTGGGTGAAGAAGTTGTTGCAGCCCAGCGAACCATTGCTGGCAGCAATGCATCCATCCAATTGGATTTGAGCTCACTGGCCAACGGCCAATACCTGGTTAAGGTTCAGAACGAAGGCGCAGTTACCATGCGGTCCGTTTCTGTTTCTAAGTAAGCAGGATACCTCTTTACTGAGTTGCCATTTTTTAGAAGCCGCACCCTTGGGTGCGGCTTCTCTTTTTTATCAAAAAACAAGGGAAAGGGCAATTTTATAGCCGTGGGGAGCAACAAGAATGGTTTTCTCCGTCACGAGAATGTCAATTAAGATTTTCTTAAGGTGTCTTAACCACCGCCTCCCTCGTATAATCCTTAGTTTTCCATAATGGACCAAAGCAAACTCTCCACCATGATTAACAGTAAAGCAATGCTGGCCATTTATTGGGTATTGGCTCTTCTCCCTTTGAACACGAGTGCTCAGGGAACGCTTTCCCCCAAAGCAGTGAAACACCAGGCCCTTCCTCAGGAAGTGCCGCTTTTAGATGCGGCAACGACGGATAGCGAGCCCAAGCTTTCCCCCATTCAAGAAGACTTGATCCGGGCCGGTTCAGCTGGAAATTTTATTGCCATTGGTACGGCCTACAACATTTTCACCATCCTGACCGAGGGGCAGAACCAGGTCAGTTGGAACGAAGCCCTAGAATCCGTCATTTTCGTGCACCGCCACAACGCGGGCACACCCGGCGGTTCTGGTGGTTTGTCTTTTGACCGATCTACTGATGGTGGGGAATCCTGGACCACTAACACTGGGATTTCTCCGGGCTACAACGCGGGCAGCATTTCTGGAAATTTGGGTAACCGCTATCCAAGTGGCCTTCTCTTCAACCCTTCAGGCAATACCAACCCCGACAATGCGTACGTGGCCGCTGTTGGTCCTGCCCTGGATGGCTCGTCTCCGGATGATAGCTGGGGCCTGGTCTTTCGAAACTCTTCACGGGCAGATGGCAGCGCGGTCAGCGAGTTTTACGGAGGCGATCCCGGCGATAGCGATTACTTTCCCTATGGGCTTAGCCAAACCTCCGACGGAAGCCTCTGGTACATTCTGGGCGTTCGCAATGGCACTGGTTCGGTCAGCGCGGACTCTTTAAATGGCTCAAAGTTCAAACTGTGGAAGGGCACCTTCAACAGCAGCAGCAGTGATTTTGACTGGACCCTTGCTGCCACCCTGCGCCCGGACTACTTCACTTACCTCGAAGGTGGTTTCCTGAACCGCTACAACACCTTTACCTATAATCTGGCTTTCTCCCCGGATGGCCAAACTGGTTATGCCGTCATTATTGGAGGGCCAGCCGGCGGAGCTACCACCGGACTTTCGCCCAAACCGATTGTCTTTAAGTCAACCGACGCGGGAAGCAGTTGGAATCCCCTTCCCGACTTTGATTTTGCCACCCTGCCGGCCATGGCCGACTTCCTCACCGGAGCCAATCAGGGCGAAGGTCCGATTTTGCCCTACTTCCTTAACCTGGATGCTGCCGTTGACCAAGATGGAAGCCTGCACTTGTTCAGTGAGGTCAATAGCCGTTTTACTGCCAGTACAGATCCAGACTCCTTGTATTTCATTTACCTGGCCAATGTGCGGCCTGTTAGTTGCCTTTACCACTTAATCACTTCTAACGGCAGTGACTGGACGGCCAGCGTCGTTGACACGGTCAGGACCGAAGATGGGGCTCTGCCAAACCCCGGCACAACCGATCTGTCCGTGGGCACCAATGGCCAAATCAGCAGAAACGCGGACGGTTCCAAAATCTTCTTTACCTGGGCCGCTTCTGATATTAACATCCTGACTTTCAATGATCTTCCTAACCTGCTTGGTCGCGGTTATGACGTTGAGTCATTAGAATATACGTTTATTTCAAATTTTACTGAAGGAACAGGCTTTGACGGAGTTGCTTTTTTCCCGACCATGGCCCCAACCGTTGTTGAAACAGGCAGCGACTTTGATTACGAAATGCCGGTGGTGTTCGCCATTCCTGGAACGGATGCTGCTTCCACAGCACAATTCGTTTATTCCAATGGCATTGGATTCAACGAAGTTGATTTTGGCGCTCTCGCACCAGCACCAACTGCCGGATTTACCTGGTCGTACATCGGTTACGGGGGCAGCGTGAACTTCACCAACACCTCGGTCAATGCTTCCTCCTACATTTGGGATTTCGGCGATGGGTTGCCGTTGAGCAGCCTGGTCAACCCTGCTCACCTTTTCCCGGAAAGCGGGGTGTTTAACGTCTGTCTGACAGCCAACAACGGTGGCGTTCCCAATACCTTTTGCCAGGATGTTGATGTGGTCAATGTTGGTCTTGCCGATGCTTCGTTAGCTAAGAGCCTTCAGGTAGGTCCAAATCCGGCATCAGATCGCATCCAAGTCCGCTTAGATGGCAACACAGAAGTTACGGTGGAAGTGCTCGACGTCTTTGGGCGGCGTGTGCTACCCTTGCAAAACTTCCGCAGTCAAACCGAACTTGACTTGTCCGCGCTTCCAACCGGAACCTACCAGGTTTTAGTTAGAGAGGGTGCCCGCTTTGCCACCCAAAGGCTCAGTGTTGTGCGCTGAGGACCGCTGCAGCACCCCCTTCAAAAAGTTATCCACTCAACCGAAAGCCGGCTCCCAGTTTTGGGGGCCGGCTTTTGCGTTAGTGTAGTTTGGCGGCTTGTCCATTATGCAAGGCTCCAAACCATCTGCTCCCGCTTCTCAAAGTACGGGCTGGCTTCGCGAAACACCGATGCTCAGGGTGCTCATCCCTTTTGTGATCGGTTTAGCCGCATGCCCGTTCTTGGCTGAAGAGCATTTTCCAGCAGAAGCCACTTGCTACGCTGCGGTGCTGCTCTTTGCAGCCGGAACAAAATTCTCCCCGCTGGTAAGAGCCTATCCGCTGCGCTGGTGGAGCGGACTGTTCGCAGCCATTGCCTGCCTGGTTTTGGGAATCACCTTAGGGTTGAATGAGCAATTGCTGCGGCAAGGGCATGCAGACGCTGCGGCAAACTCCATCGCCTGGAAAGGAACCTGTTTGGTGAAAACCCTGCAAACGCCAAACTTTTCCGGGAACGGCTCACCTTGGGCAAGCGTGCAAGCCCGCGTGCTGTCGCAGGGCCCTTCGCCCGGAAAGAAACTTGCCCCTGCCTTTGCGCTTAATGGACAGAAAATTTTACTGAGCGTCAAAGGAATGGATACGCTTCTGCCGGGCAGCACGCTGCTGTGCGCACTTGCCGTGGAAAGGCCATCCAAAGCCAGCCATCCGGTTGACTTTGATCAACGGGCCTACCTGGCCAGCCAGTCCGTTTACTGGCAAGCGCGACTGGACAGCAGCCAGTACCAGGTTTGGGAAGAAGGCCATGGGCTTCGCGAAGCTGTTCAACGATTGCGAACGCATAGCCTGAATGCACTGGAACGTTCTGTACCCGATGCACAGGCCGGGGCAGTCTTGTCGGCACTCAGTTTGGGTTGGAAGGAAGAGCTGGATCAGGAAAGCCTGCTCGCCTTTTCAAGAGCCGGGACCTTGCACATCCTGGCTGTTTCCGGAATGCACGTAGGCCTGGTTTACGTTCTGCTCCAGAAACTAGTGAGCTTCCTTCTGGCACGCCTTCGAAAACCCATTTGGAAACGCTGGGGCGAAGGAGTGTTGGCCATCGGCGGAGTATGGTTGTTTGTTCTGCTTAGCGGCGCACCCCCTTCTGCCATGCGGGCGGGCTTACTGTTTAGCCTCATGGCCCTTAGCCGTTTGGTTCACCGGAAAGGAGGAGGCAAAAATGCCTGGGCCAGCACGGCTTTCCTGCTCTTGCTGTTGCAGCCTTCGCTCCTGTACTCGGTAGGGTTCCAGCTTTCCTTTTCAGCAGTGGCCGGAATTTTGTGGACCTATGCCTGGTTCCGCCAGCGACTGGTCATGAAAGGTTGGCTGGGAAAGCATTTGGGTGATCTCCTGGCTCTTTCGCTGGCTGCTCAGCTTGGTTGCTTGTCTTTGTCCTGGTACTACTTTGGCCAGTTCCCGGTTCATTTTCTCTTAGGCAACCTGGTTGGCGTACCCTTGGTAGGATTTTTTCTGTTTTGTTCGGCCATCCTGATTGCTGTTCCATCGTGCCTGTTAACCCACGCCCTTGGTCAGATCCTTGTCTATTTGGTGCATGGTTGGTTGGATGCCATGGAACGCGTCGGCAACCTGCCGGGAGCCTTGATGAGTTTGCCCCAATTGCCTGCAATGGCCACGCTGGCTATGTTTCTCAGCATCATTTGGTGGTTTAGCCTGAATCAGGATGAGCGCCAAAATCGTCTGCCCGGCAGAGGAGCCGCGCTCATGCTCCTGATGGCCTTGGTTTGGGCTGCTTACCGGGCCGAACACAGGCACCGAGGGGAATGGCTTGTAGCTAATTGCCGGGCTGATCACTGTCGCCTTGAAATCGTTGCCGGCGGCAAGATCCTGCCTATCCTAGGACAGACCGGACCACCGTCCAAAGCGGCTCGCTGGCGGGGAGCGAAAATACCAGCGTTCAACCGGAACAACCCGCAAGATGGTGCGCCTGCGACTGTTTACGGGCATCCAGAGTATGGTTTGCTGCCCCTGCAATTTGGTCCCTACCTGATTCAACGCTTTACTGGCCAGGAAGAGCAACCCTTTCCTAACCAAGGGGTGGTTCTGGTGCAGGACGGATGGCCGCCCAGACAAGATGAGCTTACCACAACACAAGATTCCGTATGGTATGGAAAATCTCCGGGACAAATTCTCCTCGTTCCTACCCTAACAAAACGTCAACGCCAGGTATGGCTATCCTGGTGCCGGATGCAATTGCTGCCCTGCGAAGTGCTACCCAAGTACGGAAGCCGGGAGTGGCGGCTTACGCTTAAGCCATAAACCCTTGGTTAAAGCCTGTTAAAACCATCCGCTGAACCCTTAGTCTGCAGTAACTTGCAAGTTAAAATGTCCTCACTATGCGCAACTACCCCCCTCCCCCGTTCCGGCAAATGATTGCGGTCCTGTTCTTTTTAATAACGGCATCGCTCGTTCAAGCTGGTCCCCCCGGAGCGAAACTGATTTCCGAAGGCCGAGTCAATTACAAGGTGGACGCGAAATCCCTTGACCCGGCGGTTGCCCAGTTCCTCCAGAATCTTTCCATGGTGGTTTATTTCTCTGGCGATCAGCTCCGGGTGGATATGAACATGGGGCTGCTCGGCACCACCACCACCATTGCTGATGCTAAGACGGGCAAAACCTTAACCCTGATGAACATGATGGGCAATAAACTAGCGGTGAACGAAATACCCGAAGAGGCTCAAGACTTAAAATGGACAGTCGAAACAACCGATGTGATCAAAACCATCGCCGGGTACGAATGCCGCAAAACACTGATCAAGTCAGGCCAGACCAGCATGGTCTATTATGTGACGGATAAAATAGCCGCCCCCAAAATTCAGTCCCAATTCCAATTGGATATCATCGATGGTTATCCGCTGGAAATAGATATGACCAGCGGCGGGCTTGCATTTACTATGGTCGCTACGGCTGTGTTTCCGGAGTCCGTTCCAGCATCGCGCTTCAGCCAGGAGATCCCAGCCGGGTATGAACTGATGACACCTGATGAGATGATGCAAATGCTCGGCGGCATGATGGGGAAATAGGGTTTCATCCTCTATTCAGACCAATTGCTGTTTTCCAGCAGGTCCATTACGGCTTCCTGAATCGCATCTATGTGCTCGTCCTGGAAACAATAGGGCGGCATGGTATACACCGTGTTTCCCAACGGCCGCATCAACAAACCGCGGCTCAAAAAATACCGGTACAGTTGATCGCGGACGGGGTGGAAGTACGAAGATTCCTCGTCGCTTTTCCATTCAAACGCCCAAATGGTTCCTTGCGATCTGGCCTGAGAAACGCGGGGATGATCGGCAATGCGTTGAACAAAGGCCGTTTGCTTGCGGCTGATTCGCGCCACCGCCTCGGCCGTTTTATCAGAGAGGGTCAAATCCAGACTGGCCAGAGCCACCGCACAGGCCAGCGGATTAGCGGTATAGGAATGCCCGTGAAAAAAGGTCCGGCTTCGATCCGCGCTGTAAAAGGCCTGGAACACGAATTCGCGGCAAGCTGTCACACCCAAGGCCATCATACCACCCGTTATCCCTTTTGAAAGCGCAATCAGGTCCGGGCCCAGGTCTTCTGGCTCCGATTTAGGAATGTTCGGGCCTGAAGTCTCTGGGGCAGAATTCGCACCTGTCCTGTTAGACCCAGCCTCGGGTTGCCGATCGGAAGGATCACCTACCCATTCAGAAGCAAACAACCGACCTGTTCGGTAAAAACCAGTCATCACTTCATCGGCAAAAACCAAAGCCCCGGCTTTTCGGACCGAGCGAATCATGCTGGCCAGCGCATCCGGGGGATACATTCGCATCCCCCCCGACCCCTGAACGAGCGGCTCATAAATAAAAACTGCAACATCCCCCCCGTCCAGCGCACGTTCCAACGCTTGTATGGCTATCGCCTCCTGACCTGGCAACGGAGCCGGGATAAATTCTACCGGAAATAGAAAAGGCGCGAAGGGCGCATTGAACGACCCGCGCTCAGAAGCCGACATGGCCCCAAACGTGTCCCCGTGGTAGGCACCTTCAAGAGCCAAAACCCGCGTGCGGCCAATACCTTGGTTGTGCCAGTATTGCAACGCCATTTTCAGCCCGACCTCCACGGCAGTGGAACCGTTGTCGGAGTAAAAAATCCGGGCTAAACCAGGGGGCAGCACCCCAGCCAGACGCGCGGCAAGCTCAACGGCTGGACCGTGTGTAAACCCGGCAAAAATCACGTGCTCCAAAACCTGAGCTTGTCGGTAAAGTGCTTCGGCCAGCGCGGGATGCGCATGCCCATGCAAGTTGACCCACCACGAAGAAATGCCGTCCAAAAACCGGCGGCCATCTTCAGTAAATAGGTAAGGACCCTCGCCGCGCACTACAGGCAAAGGAGGATCGGCCAATGCGGACTGAGTAAATGGATGCCAGACATGGCGGGCGTCCAATTCAGAAAGGCTTGGTAAAATGGGCTTCATCAGATAGAATTACCGGATGCGGCGTCCTTTAATCCTGAAGGAAAAGCTTCTCGTTGCAGGCGCAACCAGGATTCAAAAGCAGGACGGATCAACTCCGCCTGGCGGACAACAAACGCGGCGTCCGGTTGCTCACACCAGGGAATCCGCCCGAGCATGGGCAGAGCCGTATACTCCAGAATAAAGCGCTCCGTTGTCGGAACTTCGTCGCCGTTGAACACAATGCCCAAAATGTCTAAATGCCGGTTCATCAGGGCCTCCACCGAAAGCAACGTGTGGTTGATGCTCCCAAGCCGATTCAGCGACACTAAAACTACTGGCAAGCCCTGTTGCTGAACCCAATCGGCAAACAATTCCTCGTCGTTCAAGGGGACCAGAATTCCCCCCGCCCCCTCCACCACGAGCGGACCCTCCGAAATCGGCAACACCAAGTCTGCTAGCGCAATGCTCCTGCCCTCCGCCGCCGCCGCCGCGTGGGGCGAAGCGGGCATGTGCAATCGGTATGCTTCAGGGAAGCAGTGCGTCTCGGGCCCACAAAGCATTTGCACCAGCGAGGTATCGGTGCCCTCCTCCAGCCCGCTTTGGATAGGTTTCCAATAAGAAGCCCTCAGGGCCTTGACCAAAATGGCCGATACCAGCGTTTTGCCTACGCCGGTATCCGTTCCGGTAACAAACAATGTTTTCACGGAAGAAAGTTAAGGCGAGCATCGCAATTTAGCGCCTCACGCCAGCTCTCTGCTGCCACAAAAAACGAACGGCAGACCGAAGTCTGCCGCTTGCCTTCCATTTCCAAAGGTTTAATTGAAATTCTTATCGGGTTATCAGCAAGCTTTCCTGCTGAACAAAATCTCCGTTGTTCACCCGCACGGTGTATAAGCCAGCCTCCAAATTACTCAGCAGCAGGCGCTGTTTCGGTTGCGATGCGGTCAGTGTAAGGGCTTGGTCCAGCACCATTCGTCCACTTAGGTCGAAAATGCTCACGCTTCCCTGCACAACCTCAAAGGCGCTCTCCAAAATCAAGGCCTCCGAAGCCGGGTTGGGGTACAGCGAAATAGCCGGCATAGCAACCTCCTCCGGATTTTCCTCTACAGCGGTTTCAGCCAGTCGAACCTGTATGGCCTGTGCTTCGGTTAGCAAATTCATATCGATCTCACCGGGCTCGCAGATGGTCAGGACAGCCCATTCCACACGTGCACCAACCGGGAAGAAATTCCTTGGAAAGGTGATGGACGTCGCCCCACCGCTAACTGGTCGGGTTAACCGGTAGCGGGCGGCACCAGCTTGTTTAAACGCAGTTATGTAGCCAAAAGCGCCAGGTACGGCATCCCATCTAAACGTCATGCCGCTGGTGGAATTGGTTCCGGAAGTGCGGAGGTTAGAAGCCGCAGTACAAACTGGTACATCCACTATGCTTCCGTCACCAGAAACAATGCCACCCCCGCATTCGCTCTGTTCAATGGAACCACCATCGTTGATGATGTCGCCGTCATTCTCCAGCATCCCGGCAAAACAAGTCCAGATCACCGCACCGTAGCTAATGCTGTCCGGACCGCCGCCTACAACTGGCCCACCGGTACCCCCGATCACGGTGCCGGGCGCTAATGCATAACCAGGTAAGTCAGCAGCAAAATCATATAAATTGAAAACCTGCCAATCATTCGCGCGCAGGATGAGGTCATCTGATGCGTCCTTGTAACCAAAATTGCGCAGTGTTCCACCGCTGTTCACGAAAATGTCCCGATCGTTGGCCAATTCTGCACCAACGTTCTCCAACAGCCCATTGATCACCAGATCCCCCGACTTATTGTTCAGGGTGTTGACTTCGCCGTTGATGCCAGGCAATATGGTCAACGTGCCATTCACCACAATAGTACCCTTGTTCTCCAGCTCTATGCCACCGTTGGGATTGAACAAGACCAAGGTACCGTTGATCAGTAGGGTTGCGCCATTCTTCACCCCTAAACTGGTCATCAAAACCACCTCGCTGCGAATGATCACGGAATCCTTGTTCTTGATGTCATCAGGGGGAACGATCCCATAGAGCCAACCAGCCGGGTCCTCCCAGGAGTAAGTCCCGGTTGGCTGCGTGATGAAGCGCTCTGCCTGGACTTGAGCAAGTCCAATGACACTGAGCAACATCGCCATGATCGCATAATTTTTGATCATAATATTCTGCTTTTGAATAGATTGAGTACCGTGGCAAAGTAGCCGCGCAACGCAGTACTGTCAAGGGCTGCCACCGAGCAGGTTCGCAGTTAGACCTTCGTTGCCGCGGGGCAAAATTCTCAAATAGGAAATGGAAAACATGCAAAATGTTTTGCCCGGTCGGGCAGTATCCGGCAGTATAAAAAGCGGTGCTTATGCATACGGAGCGTTCCCGTTCCCTTCACATGGCGCGCAAAAAAATCTCAACAAAGGCTTTGAAAACTGCCTGAAGCGCCGTATTTGAAGTTGTCCACTGACCACATTTAGAACAAAACAACTAATTCCATGGCAGGTTTAGAATTTTTGTTCTAAATTTGACCAGAACACCTCCTAAATTACCCTGAGGCGTTTTATCACGGCAATCCCGACTTTACCTGTGATCAGTACCAAGGACAAAATTCTTCTGGCCGCTGTGGACCTGTTCAACGCCAAAGGCTTTGTTAACGTGACCCTGCGCGACATCGCCGCAGACTCCGGCATTTCACCAGGCAACCTTGCTTACCATTTTCGCAACAAAGACGTGGTACTGCTGGAAATCTACGAGCGGATGGCGCTGGAACTGGCCGAGCGCGTGTCCAGCATCCGCCGGATTCCCTCGTTTGAAAACATCGATTACGAAATCACTCCCTTCTTAGAATTTCAACATAAGTATCGATTTTTCTACCTTGATGCCCTGGAGGTTTGCCGCGCCTACCCGGAAATAGCGCTGCGCCATCGGGAGCAGGGTCTCCAACAAATCGCCGCCATCCGCGCAGTCATTCAGTATTCGGTGGAACGGGGAAACATGCTCACGGAGCGGGTAACCGGCACTTACGACCGCCTGGCCCATACCGTCTGGATGCTCTATTCTTTTTGGCTCAGCCAGGCCTTCATTCTGCGCGGACCGGAAAATGAACAGCCCGAAGAATCGAAACGCCGGAACCCGGCTACAAATCAGGCAACTTCGGCCGCTAAAAAAGCCGCAACCCGGAATATGCCGGGCGAAGGCCCAATCGTCGCAGAGCAACGGCCTGCCCTTTCCCCCGACCTTGGCGCGCGCGAAGCCCGACGCGCGCTGTGGAACCTGGTGCTCCCCTACCTGACGACCAAGGGCAAAAACAACTTTGAAACCGTGGCACAAGGCCATGGACTCACCGAAGGGAACTCCTAAAAAACCAACCCCTATGAACTTCAATCCCTTTACGGAAGAACACGAAATGCTGGCGCAATCGGTGCGCGAATTTTTAAATCGCGAGGTGCTGCCCCACGCTGCGCGATGGGAAAAAGAAGAGCATTGCCCGCGCGAAATTTTTCAGCGCATGGGTGAAATGGGATTTTTCGGGGTCACCTATCCGGAAGAAGTGGGCGGCTCCGGCATGGATTTTTGGGCGGCCGTTACGGTAGCCAGAGAGTTGTCGTATGCCAATGTTGGCGGACTTGCACTTTCGCTTTTTGCCCATGCCTATTTGCCGCCGCCGCTGCTGAATGCCATCGGCACTGCGGAACAGAAGGAAAACTATCTTCTGCCCGCACTGCGCGGGGAGAAAATCGGCTCGCTGGCCATCTCAGAACCCGGAGCGGGCTCAGATGTAGGTGGTATTCGCACTACCGCCGAAGACAAGGGCGATCACTACGTCATTAACGGCAGTAAGTGCTGGATAACAAACGGCACCATGGCCGACTTTCTGGTTTTGGCCACCCGTACCGGCGAAGGCCACAACTTGACCCTGTTCTGCTTTGACACCAAGACCGAAGGGTTCAGCAGCAGCAAAATCAAGGACAAACTCGGCATGCACAGCTCCGACACGGCAGAGTTGTTTTTCGACAACTGCATCGTGCCAAAATCGGCCGTGATTGGACAGCCGGGCATGGGCTTCTATTACATCATGAACAATTTTCAGGAGGAACGCCTGATCGGCGCAGTATCCGGTGTTTTTGCCGCCGAGTACGCCTACCGCAAAGCCGTGGAATACTCCCGCCAGCGCGAGGCTTTTGGCCGGCAGATTGGCAAGTTTCAGGTCATCCGCCACAAGCTGGCCAGCATGGCAACGCGCCTGGAAGCCTGCCGTTCGCTGGGCTATCGCGCTGTTTACGAATTCATTGAAACGGGCCCGGCTGCCGTGGGCACCATCTCCATGGCCAAGGCTTTTATTGGCGAAGAGATTCAGGGCATCATTTACGACGCCATCCAAATCCTGGGCGGTGTAGGGTACACGGAGGAATACGGCGTAGCACGCACCTACCGTGACATGCGCTTGTTCACCATCGGTGGGGGCACCACAGAAATCATGTACGAAATCATTTCGCGCCTGGTCGTGGACCAAACGCAGTACAGCAGACAGATGATGAAGAGCCGCGATCAAGCAGCCGTTTCCTGAACGAACGTTCGTTCAATGAACATCTTCGTTGAGACCACAAACAGCCCGTTGCATTGCCCAACACTCACGTTTGCCAAACATAACCTTCGCTGTGTTGTCCCCCCCTTACCGACCCATCAAAACCCGCGTTAATCCGCGCTCCGCGGAGTACAACGCCAACCGCGAAGCCAACCTTGCCCTGTTGGCCACGCTGGAGGAACACCTCAAAGCAGCGCGATTCGAAGGCAAGGAGCAACACCTGGCCAAAGCGCGCAAGTTGGGCAAGTTTACGGCCCGCGAGCGCATTGAACTCCTGCTCGATCCTGATACGCCTTTCCTGGAGCTGCTGCCTTTAGCCGGGCTAGGCGGCGATGGGTTCGGGCCTGGGGGCACTTCTGTCGGGGGAATTGGTTTGGTCTGCGGGCGACTGGTTATGGTGATCGCCAACGTTGGCACTCGCAAAGGTGGCGCGGTAGACTACGCCACCTTGCAAAAGGCCCTTCGCCTGAATGAAATTGCGATAGAAAACCACTTGCCAGTGATTAGCCTGGTGGAAAGCTCCGGCGCCAACCTGCCCGAACAGGCCCGTATCTTTAATTACGGTGGGGCAAGCTTCCGCGACATCACCCGTCGCTCAAAAGCCGGCCTCCCGAACATCGCGGTGGTGTTTGGCAACAGCACGGCAGGCGGTGCTTATGTGCCTGGCATGTCCGACTACGCCATTTTTGTCGACGGTGGAGCCAAAGTGTTTTTGGCAGGACCTCCACTGGTCAAAATGGCCACCGGCGAAGACGTGGACGACGAAAGTCTCGGCGGGGCAGCCATGCACAGCCGGGTCAGTGGCGTCAGCGATTACCTGGCCCGGGACGAAAAAGACGCCATCCGCCTGGCCCGCGAAATCGTCGGAGGGCTTCCGGCAAGCGCAGGCCCTCTGCGGCCCATAGCCGACGAGCCCTTGTACGAGGCGGAGGAACTGCTCGGTATCCTTTCGCCCGAATTGAAAAAACCGCTGGACATGCGCGAGGTCATTGCGCGCGTGTGCGACGGCTCGCGTTTCTCGGAATTCAAGCCGGAATACGGCCCGACCCTGATCACTGGATTTGCGGAATTGAACGGCTACGCGGTGGGCATTCTGGCCAGCAACGGGGTGCTGTTCAGCGAAGCGGCCAATAAAGGAGCTCATTTCATCCAACTCTGCAACCAGCGCAATCACCCCATCCTCTTTTTCCAAAACATAACAGGTTTTATGGTTGGAAAGGATTACGAAGAAGGGGGCATCATCAAGCACGGCGCCAAGCTCATCAACGCGGTGAGCAACTCCGAAGTGCCCGCCATCACGGTGATGATGGGGGCTTCTTACGGAGCGGGCAATTACGCTATGTCAGGCCGCGCGTATCAACCGCGTTTTCTTTTTTCATACCCGCATTCGCGCACTGCAGTCATGGGTCCGGAACAGCTCTCCGGGGTCATGCAAAGCATCCAGCGCGAAGCCGCGCTTAAAGCGGGCATCCCCTACGACGAAGAGCAGGGCGCGCAAATGCGGACCTACATGATGAAAGAGGTGGAGAAGAAATCCGACGCCTGGTACAGCACCGGGCAGTTGTGGGACGACGGCATTCTGGACCCGCGGCAGACCCGGAACTACCTCAGTTTTTGCTTAGAAGTGATTTACCAGCAACCGATAAAAGGAAGCAGCGGCTACGGAGTTTTCCGCATGTAACGGAGCACTTGTTGCTAACTATTGCCATGAACCCTACCCTCCGACCAATACACACCTTGCTCATCGCCAACCGCGGGGAAATTGCGGTGCGCATTGCCAAAACTTGCCGGGCCATGGGCATCAAAAGTGTGGCTGTATTCAGCGATGCCGATCGCGATGCTCGCCATACCCGCAGCGCGGACATGGCCGTGCACATTGGCCCTTCCGCAGTGCGCTCCTCTTACCTGAACCAGGAAGCGCTGCTGGACGCAGCCCGCCGCAGCGGAGCCGATGCCATCCACCCGGGCTACGGTTTCCTGAGCGAAAACTCCGGCTTTGCACAAGCGGTGCTTGACGCCGGCCTGGTCTGGGTAGGTCCACACCCGGAGGCCATCGCCCAAATGGGCTCCAAAGCGGGCGCCAAGGCCATCATGCAGGCCCACGGGGTGCCTGTGGTGCCTGGCTACAGCGGCGAAGACCAAAGCGACGCGCGCTTTCTGGCCGAGGCAACTGGCATCCAGTTTCCGCTGCTGGTCAAAGCCAGCGCGGGGGGCGGGGGAAAGGGCATGGTTATTGCGCGCGACCTCGCTGCGCTCCCCGAAGCGCTGGGCCGCGCCCGACGCGAAGCCCAGGCCGCTTTCGGCGACCAACGGCTGATTCTGGAGCGCTATTGCGAGCGCGTGCGCCACGTGGAATTTCAAATTCTCGGCGACAAACACGGCCATGCCATTCACCTGTTTGAACGGGAATGCTCCCTTCAACGACGCTACCAAAAAATCCTGGAAGAGAGCCCGTCTTCTGCCCTTGATCCGCTGCTTCGCGAGCGCATGGGCCAGGCCGCCGTTGCCGCCGCAAAAGCGCTGGGCTACGACAACGCCGGAACCGTAGAATTCATTCTGCTTGCCGATGGTAGCTTTTACTTTCTTGAGGTGAACACCCGCCTGCAAGTAGAGCATCCGGTCACTGAAATGATTACCGGCTTGGACCTGGTTCGGGCCCAGTTGGAAGTGGCCGAAGGGCAGCCCTTGACCTGGACGCAGGAAACGCTTACGCAAAAGGGATATGCCCTGGAACTGCGTTTGTACGCCGAAGACCCGTCTGCGGGTTTCCTGCCGGCATCCGGCCCGGTGTTGCGCTGGGAAGTGCCGGAAATCGAAGGATTCCGCTGCGACAGTGGCGTGGAGAGCGGCAGCGAAATCGGCACGGATTACGACCCGATGATCGCCAAGCTCATCGCCTGGGGCGAGAACCGCAAGATGGCTTTTCGCCGCATGCAACTCGCCCTGGACCAACTGGCTTGCCTTGGGCTAACCACCAACCAGCCTTTTTTGCGTGCCTTAGTTCGAAAGGAGGAGGTGCGCCTGGGCAACTATCACACGCATTTTCTAGACGAACACCCCGAACTGGCTGCCGAAGCGCCGCTGCCGCAAGTAGCGGCGCAGGAACTGTTCATGGCCCTGACCCTGCGGCAAACCTGGCTAAACCGGCAGCAGCAGCCCTTGTTGCGCGGCCTGCCTGGCGGATGGCGCAACGTGCCAGCGCCGCTCCCCGAACAGCGCTGGATTTTTCGCGATCAGGAATGGGTGGTGCGCTACGAACATGGACACGCCTTAGGCAGGCCTACTGCCGGAGCTAACGAACAAATAAGCATGCGGGTCATCGCTTGCGAGTTAGCAGAAGCGCCAGGTCAATCGGCAAACCAATCGGCAAACCAATCGGCAAATCAATCGGCAAACCAATTGGCAAACCAATCGGCAAACCAATCGGCAAACCAATCGGCAAACCAATCGGCAAACCAATCGGCAAACCAATCGGCAAATCAATTGGCGAACAAATCGCCCGGGCAATCGGCTGCTTCCTTGGCTTCTAATTCCGCTCCTGGACCGGCGATGGACCCCGCTCACCTAGTCTGGGTGTCCGGCGACGAGCAAAGCGCAGTGCTGGAAATCAACGGCAAACGCGCTCGGTGGATTTTCGCCAGCCAGGGCAAGGAAAGTGTCTGGGTGCAGCACCCGGAGTCGGGACCGGTGCGCGTGGCCCTTCCCCCGAGATTTCCGGATGCCACGGCAGGGGCAAGTGCTGGCGGTTATGCTGCCCCAATGCCCGCTGAAGTCACGGCTGTTCATGTGGTCGAAGGACAGGTTGTTCAAGCCGGGCAGGCGCTGGTTGTGCTCTATTCGATGAAAATGGAACACGCGATAACCGCTGACCATGCGGGTCACGTAGCCTCGTTAAACGTGCGCGCTGGGGACCGTGTGGAAACCGGAACAGTTTTATTGAAAGTTGAACCTTTGGCGAACGAACTTGATAACACCAATACCTGAAGGTCCACAGCCTTACATCAACCTTGGATAACCCATTTTAGAAGCGCTCAACATCCCTGACCATGAGCGAACTTTGCCGCATCATACTCCCGTTGCTATGACTACCATGCCCTACACCGCCGAACAATGTACCGCCTTGCCGGATACGCGTTTTGTGTACCTGGAGCTGAAGCACAGGGAGCACCTTCTGGAAATCCGGCTCAACCGACCGGAGAAGCGCAATGCCTTTGATCCGGTTCTGGTGCGCGAACTGGCCTTTGCCATGAGCTATGCGCACCATTCCTCTGCGGTTTGGGCAGTGTTGTTGGCCGCTAACGGCCCGGTGTTCTGCGCCGGGGCGGACTTGAAGGCCTTCGCGGGTATGGCGCAGGAGGATCCTGGGTCAGGCGTACCGGCGGCTTCGGGCGAAATTGCTTTGGGCGATCTGTTCCGCCGGCTGCACAAGCCCTGCATCGCGCGCGTACACGGCGATGTCCATGCTGGGGGCTTTCTGTTGATTGGCGGATGCACGCATGTCGTGGCCGCTCGGGGAACGCGCTTTAGCCTGCCGGAGGTGGAACGCGGCATCTGGCCCATGCAGGTCATGGCTACGCTGGCCGACCTGATGCCCGCGCGCCAGTTGCTGGATTGGTGCATGCGCGGTTTGAGCCTCACAGCTGAAGAAGCCCAGCAAAGAGGCGTGGTTACTCAAGTGGTGGAGCCAGATGATCTGGACGCCACCGTAGACACGCTGCTCGGGCAAATTCTTTCGAAATCGCCATCGGCCATTCGGCTGGGTCTGCAGGCGTGGGATGAACTCCGCGCCATTGACCCGCAGGAACAACACCCTTTTCTTCAACAAATGCTGGCCAAAACCCTGCAAACACGTGATGCCCGCGAAGGGCTGGCCGCATTCCGCGAAAAACGCACCCCGGCTTGGACCGGGGAATGAAGCCCTTTCTTTTAACGTTTACTTTTCTTTCATCCCAACCCAAAGTACCATGAGCATTGAAAATGCAACCACCCGCGTAGGCGCCCTTGCCGGAAAAACCGGCGGTTTTGGCAGCACGCTGAAATTTGTTTTTGACGAAGGCATCGTTTACCTGGATGGCACCGGCGAACAAACTACCGTGAGCAACGAAGACAAAACGGCGCAGTGTACCATTGGCATGAAATTAAGCGATTTCAATGACCTGCTCGATGGCAGCCTCAACCCGATGACCGCTTTTATGACGGGCAAGTTCAAAATCGAGGGCGACATGGGTGTAGCCATGAAACTGCAATCGCTGTTTTCCTAATGCTGGTGGGAGTCGGCCGGGGGATCGTTTAACCCTCACCGACTCCTTCCATAGTTTTTAATATGATGTACGCATCTGATTTGTTCGCCGGCCAGGTTTGCCTGGTCACTGGGGGAGGTTCGGGTATTGGCTACGCCATTGCCCAGGCCTACCTGCGCTGCGGAGCCACCGTGATTATTGCTTCGCGAAAGGCGGAGCGGCTCGAAACAGCTCAAAAACAGCTTGCTGAACTCGGTCCCGTGCATGCCCGGGTGCTCGACATTCGAGAGCCGGAGCAGGGTGACGAACTGGCCGCCTGGATCGGGCAAACCTTTGGAAAGCTGGATGTGCTGGTGAACAATGCCGGCGGTCAGTTTCCCTCAGCGGCTGCCGATATCTCGAGAAAAGGTTGGGATGCGGTGATCCGCAACAACCTGAACGGTACTTGGTACCTGACCCAAACTATGGCCAAAGCTTTTTTTCTGCCGCGCTGTGAGGGAAACATCGTAAACATTATTGCCAATGTTTTTCGGGGTTTTCCCGGCATGGCGCACACAGGAGCTGCGCGAGCCGGCGTTGAGAATCTGACCAAAAGCCTGGCGGTGGAATGGGCTCCTTACCGCATACGAATAAATGCGGTGGCACCGGGCATTATCCAATCCACGGGCCTGGATCAGTACCCTCCGTCATTGCTCCAGGGCATTACCGCCAAGATTCCCATGAAACGGCTGGGCAGCACTAGCGAGGTAGCGGATACTTGTCTGTTTTTGAGCTCTCCACTCTCGGCTTATATGACTGGAGAAACGCTTTACCTGGACGGCGGCATGCGACTTTGGGGGGATATTTGGGAGGTACCGTCTTTGCAAACACCCTCTGTTTAACCTGAAGGTTTAACCTGAAGGTTTGACGTGAAGGTTTAACCTGAAGGTTTGACGTGAAGATTTGACGTGAAGGTTTGACGTGAAGGCTGCGCCAAAATCAGGAGCCCTCAACCACATAGCCCAGACCGCCTGGGGCAGGCAGCACAGAATTTAACCACTATAATGATTTCTATCCTACGCATAACATTTTATTTATTATGCATAACATATTTTATGTCATGCAGTACTGGACCAGAAGGCTGGCGAAAGAAAGCAGACAAAGCCTACGCTGAGCAGCATTATCCAGAAGCAGCACGTGCGTATGCTGAGGTTATCCGATTGGATCCCTCTCAAACAGAAGCCAGATTTTTTCTGGCGGTTTGCCAGCAGGTGCAGGGCCAATACGACCAAGCCATCACCAATCTGAACCAGGTGCTGGTTGAAGAGCCGGATGCCTACAAAGCAGCCTTGAACCGCGGTCATTGCCACTATGCCCTGAACGATTACGCTGCCGCCCAATTGGATTATCAACTGGTCCTGGTCCTTGAGCCAGGCTACGGATTGGCCCTGAACCCGCTGGCACACATGCAGTTTTACCTTGGGGACACTATCGCTGCTTGCCTGACCCTGGCCGAGGCGGTAGAAGCGATGGCGGGTCGCGAAGTGGACCCGGCCCTTCAAAAAGCCTGCGACAACCGTTAATGCAGTAACCTTTAACCCACATTGGGAGTATATGCCCTTGGTCAAGTCCCGTTGGACGACCCTTGGTCATGGATTCTACAGAGCCGTCCTTTAACGCATTCACTCCTGATTCCGACAAAGGTTCCGGCAAGGACTCCGACAAGGGCTCCGGCAAGGGCTCCGACAAGGGTTCCGGCAAGGGTTCCGGCAAGGGTTCCGGTAAGGGTTCCAGCAAGGACTCCCGATCAACCGGCATTCCCGGAAACACTCTGCGCACAACCCGACAAGGGGCTAAGCCCAAGGTGACTGAAGAAAGCGCCGAGCAGGTCGTTCAGCGCGCAGAGCATTGGTTGGCCGCTTCCGATTGGGCCCGTGCCTGGGAAGAAAGCGAAAATGCGGTCAGGCTGGCCACAGCAAATCCCATCCGATCCCGCGAGGATCAATGCCTTCAAGCCCGTTGCTACGACGCACTGGGACAAGCCCTTTTCGGTCTCGGCTATTGGGAAGACGGTCAAAAAGCCCTGGAGCGCGCTGCCGGTGCCTGGGAAACGCTGGAGCGCGGACCGGAACTGGCCCGGGTGCTCCAAAATCTCGCCCAACTCCACAAGTCAAACGGGAAAATGGACCATGCGCTGGATTTGCTTCGGCAAGCCGCGCACGGTTGGGAGCGCGAGGGTTGCATGGCAGAGGCTGGATTAACCTGGCTTGAGCTGGCCAATTGCCTTGCCGACCTGGGCGAAACCGGAGCCGCAAAAAGGCATCTTCGGCAAGGGCTGCACCGGGTAGACTCCACCGGTAAGGTAGACGCCAAGATCAATGCCCGAAAACTGGCAGCCTCCGTCTGTGCATTACTCGGGGATTCGGAAGCCCGCATGGAGCAACTGGAAGCACTTTGCGGCTTGCAGGAAGCCTGGATTCGCGAAAGCAAACCACGAGCCGGCAAAGAGTCAGCCCCAGGCCATGCTTTGGATACCTCCGCGGTTACATCAGACGCATCCACACAGCCAGAGAATGCGGGGTACGATGCGAGTTATTTTGAGGCCATTCGAACGTTTACCGGCAAAGCAGCCCATGACATGAAGGAGCCGCTCCGGATGATCGGGAGTTTTAGTGCCTTGCTCCGCCGCCAATATGGCACCATGCTGGATGCAGAAGGGCATGAATACCTGGACATCGTGCTGGATGCCAACGAGCGGATGAGCGAATTGCTGAACAAACTGCTGGATTACACCCGTCTGGGTGCTTCGGGCAAACCAGCTGCAGAGTTTGACCTGGCCGATGCTGCCCTAATGGCTGCGCATCGGCTGCGCAAGGAGCTGGATCAGCGCCAGGCACTCGTGGAAACGCAGGCTATGCCCATCATCACTGGACAGCGCGGCGAACTGGAACTGCTGGTTTTCCACCTGCTGGACAATGCCTTGAAATTCAACAGGAGCAACCGACCGCACATGCTGCTGAGCACCGAACAGGAAGCAGATACGGTTATACTAAGCGTGCACGACAATGGAATCGGGATTGCCCCAGCCAGCCGAATAGAGGTCTTTGACCTGTTTCGCCGCCTTCAGCCGCGCACAGAATTTCGCGGCTCAGGCATAGGTTTATCTATGGTAGCCCGGATTGCGGCTTTGCATGGGGGCACTTGCTGGATTGAAAACAGTCGGTTGGGCGGATGTGCGGTGAGGGTTCGACTGCCCAAAAAGCAGCCGCTTACTTAAACGGCAGCCCCAGCGAAACGCGCGGATTCCGCACGAAACGCAAATACTACGCCGGCGCGGAATGTGCCCCAGGCGTAACACAATAAAGGGTACCCTAAAAGGATCGTCAGATTTTCTCCAGAATAGCCTGCGCAATTTCCTTGGAGAACGGCTTTTCAAAAAAGCCAAAGACGCTGGCAAACTCGCGGGCTTTGTTTTCATCCTCAAAACGCCTCGTGGTGCTCATGATGAACAACCGGGTTTCGGGATGAGCCGCTTTAAACCGCTCTTCATAGCGTTCCACAAACGTAAAACCGTGTATCCTGGGCATATTCAGATCCAGGATGATAAAATCGGGGAAACCGGCTTCTGCCATGCCCTGGTGGCAAGACTCCAAGTACTCCAACGCCTCTTCAGGCTTGGTAAAAGAGACTGGAAGCAGCGGGAGGTTGTCCATTTCAATGACGATTCGGCTAAACACATTGTTCGGCTTGTTGTCGTCGATGAAAAGTATCGTTTTTCGTTGCACGGGCTCCTTGGGATTGAGGGGACAGTTGGCCAGGTTAAAGTTGTCCCGGCTGTAAAGTTTACGCCCTTTGTGCACAAATGTTCCATTCTAACGAACAAACATGACTTGAGCCGTCAAACGGTTCTGCTAACCCAAAAAGCGCAATCTGCCCGGAAAAACCTTCAAACGCGAGGAAAAGGTCAAATCCCTTGTGCTGGCCCAGGCTGGCTTACCTTTGAAACGCTATGAAACGGACTCCTCCACCTCCAAAAATCTCCCCGGCGATTCCGACCGTTTTTGACGTCTCGGTTGGCTACAGCCTGGGCAGTGCACCGCGGTTGTTCCTGATTGCAGCCCTTTCCCTCGGGATGCTCTGGACTTCGTGCGGTAAAATTTCCGGTCCAAGAGGCCTGCGCCAATCAGAATGGGTAGCGTATTGCCTGGACAATCCAGTGCTAATGCTCTGCAGTGAAGCCCCGATGGCCTGGGATCCGGACTCATTCTATGTGGCGGGACTGCTTTTTGAAACAGACGCTATCCGCGAGTACCGCTGCGATACCATGGACGGAACTTTTGTCTGTGGTTGGGTCAATCTGGTTCCCGTGGGCAGCGAACCGGAGATCACGCGCGATTCTATCCTGGTCCAGACCGGTACTGGCAGTCTGGCGGTTTACCGCTACAAGTTGGAAGACGGTTTTTTGACCATCACCGGCGTTAATCCGGCTCTGAGTCAGTTGGTTCCAGGCACCGTGTTCACCAATGTTGAGCCCATTCCGGACAACCATCCGGATATTGTGGAGACCCCATGAACCCGAATGCTGTCCACGTGCTCTTTGCGCATGCCAACGGATTTACCGCACCTGTGTATGAAAAGTTCCTGGAAGCGACAGGCTTTGGCCATCGGCACAGCATTGAGCGTTTGGGGCATAGCCCGTTTGGTGTTGGCCGCAACTGGACCGGGATCGTCGGTGAGCTGACTGCCTTTGCGGAGACCATACCCACGCCGCGCATTGGCATTGGCCACTCGCTGGGGGCCTTTTCGCTTTACCGTGCGGCCCTGGCAAAGCCAGGCTTATTCGACGCCTTGGTGCTGATGGAGCCGCCCATGTTTCGCCCAGCCGTCCGCCGGCAAATTCAGGTCATCCGGACTATAGGACTCCTTGACCGCTTCCCTCCTGTTTCACTGGCCAAAAAACGGCGCAGGCGTTGGCCTGACCTGGCCAATGCCCGTCAGTACTTGCTGGAACGACCTTTCTTTTCCCGCCTGGATCCGGAAGTGTTGGAAGCTTACTTGCAGCGCGGTCTGGAGCTTACTTCAACGGGGGAATGGGTTTTGCGTTTTCACGCAGAAGTGGAGCATGAAATCTTCCGGCAGGGCCCTCCCCCGGTGGACCGCTTTTCCAGGGGATTACCGTTATTATTTTTGTATGGCGCTAAAACAGATGTGCTAAAGCCAGCGGATTTGACACACGTTCGCACCCAGTTGGCCGGGGCAACCGTTGAAGCTTTTGATGGCGGACATCTCTTTCCGCTGGAGCGGCCAATTGAGGCAGGTCAGCGCGTTGGGGATTGGCTTAGGAGTCTTTCTTGAAGCCAATCCTACTCATACTCATATTCATACTCCTAGAATATAGACTTCTGAAAACCCTTGGGCGCTAAAGGATCCTGTTTAAAGGATTTGCTGATATTTTCTACATTTGCGCTCACTTTCGTCACGCCTTCAAGGTCAACATCATGAGTATTGTAAAAGAATTCAAAGAATTTGCAGTCAAAGGTAACGTAGTCGATCTGGGGGTGGCCCTGATCATTGGCGTTGCCTTTGGAAAAATTGTGGCTTCGTTTGTAGCGGACATTGTCATGCCGTTGATTGGGATGTTGTTCAAAGCCGATTTTACGGAATGGAAATTTCTGTTGAAGCCGGCTGTGCTGGATGCTGCCGGGGTTGTGCAAACCGCAGCGGTGGAACTGACCTACGGCAACTTCATCACGGTTGTAGTGGATTTTATGATCGTTGCCATTGCCATTTTTATGGCGGTCAAGGCCATTAATGCCACGAAGAAAAAAGAGGCTGAGGCTCCTGCCCCGCCACCTCCAGCACCTACCGAAGACGTGCTGTTGCTCCGCGAAATCCGCGATTTGCTGCGCAAGTAAACGACTCGGTTTAAGCGTTCTTCCAGGTTCTCTGGAAGTACCCCTATTGCCTGTGCCTTACTTGTTTCCTTCGGGTTCCAACACCAAGGTGATCTTGTTGAAGTCTGCTGCTGCGTTGATCACTTTGCGGAAGTCTTCGAACTGCGCCAGCGGGTAAGATGTGCGTGCGTAATATTCGTGGATACTGACTGTCAGTTTGTCGCCGCGGAGTGCGTACTCGGAGACAAAGCCCATGAGTGGCCTGCCCTGCTCATCCTGATAAGCGATGCTCATGGCCAAATCTTCCAATCCTTTGCAGCGGTAGCCATCAGGCAGGTTAATGGTTAAGTCGCGGCGATAGCCGTGCGGATATTCCATGTCCGCATCGAATTTTCGCGGGCCGATCTGGTACATTTCCACCTGCGGACCAATGACCTCTCCAACTTTGAACAAAAGTCTTGAGCCTGCCTTTTCCAAAAGTGATGCGCTGGAAAGGGTTCCTTTGATGAGCAGCGGATTGCCCATGTATACATCTTCCATTGTAGCCTGCCCAAACGACTGGCTTAGGAGCGTGGCGTTGGGGCTTGAATTGAGCAGGATTTCACTGGCCACTTCATCGCGGGTTTCTTTCGGAAGCCTTTCTAAATAAGGCTGCAGAAAGTAAGCCCGGTAACCCGACATCTTGCGCTCCACGGTCAGCTCTACCAAGCCTGCCTCCGGGTCAAAACGGATGTCCACGGCCATGTTGTCGTAATGTTCAGACATTTTGGGCTCGGGAATGCTGTCTAAACGGTAGCGCGCTTTTTGACCGCCTTCTTCCATGTGCAGCTCTATAAAAAGTGCCTGGGCACTGGTCCATGCAAACGGAATGAGACCATAGCGGTATTCATAAGCAGAGGGGGCCAAAAACTTGCCGTATCGTGGAAAATACAAGAATGGTTCTTCCAGGTAGGACCACGTAGCAAAATCAGGATCAAAGGGGAAACGATCGCGCTCTGTGCCGACCACTAGTTCATGACCGATGCCTGCCTGCAGCAGGGTATTGGCCATGAGGCGCAACATACCAAACTCATTGGCATAGCGGTTGCGAAGTATAAGGTGCGGAGACTCAAAAGCATCGCCATTGCCTTCCTGCAAGGCGATTTGATCTTTGAAGTAGCGCTCCAGGATCATGATCTGGGCTCCATCGTGATTGTTGAGGGAATTCAACTTTAAATCCTTGAGCAGGCCTTTAATCGCCTTGTCATCGTCTTTGTTGGTGGTGTAGATGGCTTCCAGATAGCGGAGAGCGGCCCTTCCCCAGTCAAAGTAAGGATCGTTACCAGTCAGCAGGTTTGACCCCAAAATGTACTCTACCCGCTGGAGGTTTGGCGTTAAACGGGCATAGCGCTCAGACAAGGCTGCGGGAAGATTGCGTTGCTCCGCGCGAAGCCGCCGCTGGTTGCCGGCTGTGGAGTCTACAGCATCGGAAAATCCGTTGTAAGATTTAGTCTGAAAGGTAAAATGCGAAGGGGCCAAAATCTCGAAAACAGCCTCACGAACAGGAACATCGCGCTGAAAAACATCCCGGCCGTAAAAGGAAGGCTCTTGCACCAGCGTGTACGCGTATTCAAGCACGGAACCCGGCACCAGTCCTTCAATGGCAAAAATGCGGAAGGCACCGGCATTCTCCAGGTTATCCAACTCTTTGATGTTGGTCTCATCAAGGTTGATCACAGTGCCATCGGGGGCTACACTTCTGGCGCGAATGGCTTTTAATTGCCCCCCCTGCCCAATGCCTATATACACCTTGTTGTACTCTTCAATAGCCGCTGCGGTGTTGACCTGAATGCGGTTGTGTTCCGAATACTCCGTCACCAGCGTTCCCTCTTCGCTAAAGCGAAACAAGTACTGGCGGAAATCCAGGAGGTAGGCAGCCGGTGCTGCCGCCTCCGAGGAATCGAGTACCACGGGCTCTGGCTGCTCCTGCCAGGTGATTCCCTCTTGGAAAGCGGTAGACTGTGCAATGCCCTGCAAGCTTGAAAAGCCAATCATAATAAATGATATGGCCCTGATCACTGGCGGTAAGATCCGGTTTATGGGATGGTTCTGCATAACAGATTAGTCAGCGTAAATAAAAGTTCTGGTGTTCAAAAGGAGTAACTGCCTTGGGCTTTTCAAAACAAGTACCCTTCATTCAGAAGAAGAAGGGATTTTCTCCAGCACCACCAGATCCTGGTAAGCCTTGGTCAGGCCATTGACCATGCGGTTCCAGCCCTCAAAGTCCGCCTTCTGCAACACCAGCTCGTCCACGAGTATGGTTCGTTCCATGTAAAGGGTCTGGTCCAGCTCCCGGTATGTGACAGCAAAGCCAAAATGCGGTTGATTTTCGCCACAATTTGCCGGCATGTGCGCCACCCGATAGCCTTCCGGAATAGCGAGTGAGACGTTGTGCACGTGCTCTATCCGGAACTCCATTTCAACGTCGCGCTTGCGCTTCTTTTCATCGATGGCACTGTTGTTGTAGCGGCGATCCAAGTGCATGTTCAGGTAAATCTCCCCTCCCGCTGCACGCGCATAATCAGGAATGCTTAAATCAAAGGCTACTTCAAGCGGCTCCTCCCGGTTGTCTGCGCCCCGAATGTCATAGCGGGGAATCGAGAATTTATTATTGCCCAACTGAAGCGCGCCGCTTAAAAAACGGGCCATCCCTTCGGGACGTACGGACTTCATTTCTTCGCGCAATGAAAACGCGGGGTACCCTCGAAATCGCGCCAGGCCAGTGCCGCTTACTTGCGTTCCCGATAGAACCAGTGCGGCGGTTTCTTCTACTCTGTTTTGAGATGCGGATACTTCTGGTACTTCGACCAATTTAAATTCATCTCCCTGCCCGATCATGGCCTGCTTGCCCTGGATGAAACTCGATGGGTACCCAAAGCCAAGGCGGTTATCGGTGGCATCCAAAAAAAGGAGTTCCCCATCCAATTCCAGCGTAGCGATCATGTGGTTGTCTACCAACGGGGTGGGCACTTGGTCGTAGCGGTAGGGGATGTCTCGCGTTCCCACCCAGGTCAGTTGTGCGGGCAAGCCCGCTTGGTTGAGCAGCGTGGTAAGCAGGTTTGCCATGTCTTTGCAATCGCCAAACTTTCGCTGGCAGACGAGTGGCGCTTCCCTCGGAATAAAACCGCCGAGACCGTCCTCAAACGCAACATATCTTATATTATCTTGGACCCAGACAAAAATTCGACGAGCTTTCTCGCGATCAGAATTTGCCCCTTCTATAAGCGTTGCGGTGAGCTTTTGAAGTGCTTCGTCATCGGATCCACCTAAAGGTGCCGTCAATTCCCGGTACCAGCGGTACAAACCGGCTGCATCGTTCAACAGCGGCTTTTGACCGATGTGATCCAGGTAAACCACCACATGGGGTTCATCGTTGAGCAAACTGGGCGAATTTTCTTCATACAACATGGCCGGTTGTCGTGTTGCCGTCCATCGGTACGTTTGCTTATTACCCGACCGCTGCACGTCCAACCGAACCCCGCTGGTGTCGCGGCCCAACAATATGTAGCGGAGACTCAACCCCGTATCTACAGTAACCGTATAAGTGGCATCCACGACTGGGAGGTAACTGCGAAAATGAAACGCGCCGAGAAATCGCGGCTCCAGAATGTTTTCCCGGTAGCGCAGGTCTGCCATGGCACCTTCCTGGATGCTCGGAAACACAAAACTTTTCTCTCGGCGATCGTCGTAGAAAACGCCTCCGCTGATAGTGTTTACGTCGCGGATGTCCAACACGGGAACCTTGCGGTAGCGCTCTTTATTGGGCACCTGCGTACTGGCATCAATGTTCAGAATTTCAGAAAAACTGCTGTAGGAAATGGCGCGGTCAGCCAATCCGGTGGCCGTGTTGTTAAGAAAGAGCAACCGGCTGTCGTGGTCTAAATGAATAGCCAGCTGACCGGCTTCCCAGCCGATGTTCAAGTTCTCGCGCATGTGGAGGTAAAGCGCATTTTCATCCGGATACTGCTGCTTCCAGCTAGCCAGGGCATCCGTTGACTGAGCGCGAAGAAAGCTGGGAGGTGCAAACAGCATAGTTATTATAAAAATAAAACTTATTTTCTTTGTCATTTTGACAAAGTGCTGCTGCCTGTGGGACCAAAAGGCTGGTTGGTTGGGGGTGTTCAAGGGATGAAAATATACGCTGTTTACCGCATTTGCGCGAATGGACGCCAGCCCTTCGCCCGACACGCTTGCGTGTATCTGGCAAATGACTGAACTTAGTAATCTACGATATCTACCAGAAAAAAACCGTCATCGCCCTGTTGCTGGTAGAGCGGCATCAACAACAACCCGTCACGGGGAGCCAACACGGGTCCCTGCTGGTTGTCTGCCAGCACATCGCCCTGCCGGACAGCATGAAAATTGCCGAATCCAGGGCGCATGACAAAGCCGTCTCCGGGTTGAACAGCATGCCGATAGCGGGTTTGCACCGCTTTGGGGAGGCCTTCAGCAGCATCGATCATCCGGTTGATGTGCCGGCGGTAATCGGGGACGTCTTTGGGGTGCAGGCATCCCAGGCCGGCCAATAAGGTCCAGATGCCGGCAGTGTGAACCTCCAGCGCTTCTGGAGAGCCAATTTGTCCCCCTTCGAACACGATTCCGGTCAACCCAAGCCTATCCAGAAGGTTCATAAGCGTGGTTTGTAGTTCGGTTTCCAGGCCAAAAATCAACGGCAAATGCATACGGGCCGCAATTTCCCGGTTGGCTTCTGTATCAGCAATGACGCTGAATCCCCCGCCGCTTGCCGAAGTGGCGTGCAAATCCACGAAAATGCGATGGGTGGGAGCGCCGGTCTGAACCAGGCGTTGAATGATTCTGTAGAGTTCCAGCGCTTCGCGGGCTTCGCCTGAGAGCAGGGCAAGACGCGCATTCTCCTCTCGGCTGGATTCCGAAGCCTGCTGGTCCCAAGCTCGCAGTTTATCCAAGTCAAATAAACGGTTCAGGTCGCTCTCCAGATAGCGCTTGCCTTGTGCTAGTGCTGGCGGGTTTCCTGCCAGCCCCACCACACTGCCTCGAAACGACGGCCGGTGTTTCTGCAAGTGGCCAAAGACGCGTTGCAAAGCGCGGACACCGGAATCTTCGTTGCCGTGAATACCTCCGAAAAACAGCAACTGGCTGCCCCGGCGATTCTGGGTATAGGCACCGATCAACCGCTCGGTCTGCAAGCCTGAAGTGTTTCTGGTTTGCACGGGTTGATGGGCCTCAGCGTGATTGCTTTCGGACATGGTGGGTGATCATGGAAGAAGTCAGATGCATAAAATCGGCTTGTGTGATAATGCCCACCAGCTTTTTATTTTTGACCACAGGAAGACATCCGATCCGGTGATTCCGCATAAGCTCCATAACTTCTAATATGGATTGTTCGGGTTCTACAGTAATCAGATCAGTAATCATTAAATCCCGGACAATAGCCGGTTTCCGCTCCTGATTTTCCAGATGGATGCGGCTAAAATGCCGCAGCAGGATGCGCGAAGTAATCAGCCCTTCGAGCTGGCCTTTATCATCTTCAACGGGCAAATAGCGAATGTGGTTCCAGTCCATCAACTCCGCGGTGAGTTCCAGGGGGTCGTCGGCCTGAACGGCATACAAATCCGTCACCATGATTTCTTCGACCAACAGGGTATGCGGTTCCAGGTCGCGGGCATCATCCTGATTGGCCAGTGGCCAGGTGTGGGCAGGGGTTTCGTCCATTTGATGTTGGATAAGGGATGATGTGATGGTGCGAAGCACATTTTCCTGGTTGAGGCCTTCTGCAGAAAGCGCCATGTAGCTGTTCAGCATCCATTGGGCTCCGGTGCGTTCGCTGGCAGCGCGCTCCTCGATAAGGCCGAGGTAGCGGTCGATGTCAGCAGGTTCAACCGCCATGCGGTTAAGCCCGATGCGGGCCAGCGGCAGCAACTCCTTGCGAACCAGCGCCGAAACGCCGATTTGCTTAGCCCCGATCCAGTTGAACTTTGACGTGATGCCGGTTCGGGCGGCAGCCAGAAAATTGTGGCCAACTTCTTCAAACGAAACCAGCCGGGATGGATCGCCGAGTTCTTGCTGAATGCCTTTCATCAAGCCGAGCCAAAAAGCGGCGCTGGCCATTTCGTCCAGGATGGTTGGTCCCGAGGGAAGGATGCGGTTCTCTATGCGAAGGTGAGGCTTGCCATTTGGGCTGATGCCATAACAAGGCCGGTTCCAGCGGTAGACCGTGCCGTTGTGGATACTCAAGGCCCGAAGGCGCGGGGTGATGCCGGCGTTGAGTTCGGCAAAGACGTCTTCCTCCAAATCGGCGCTCAGCAAAACCCGAAATCGCGTGATGTCTTCGCGGTAAAGTTCCAATATGCTCTGGCGTACCCAGCGGCTGCCGAACATCACACGCGGGCTCTGGTGGCGCAGGTATTCGCTTGTTGTCCGGGTATCCACCGATTGTTGGAACAGCGCCACGCGTGTTTCGTACCAAAGCCTTTTGCCGAACAACAAGGGCGAAAATGCAGAAATAGCCAGCACAGGTGCGGTGATCAATTGGGCGATGTTGTACAGCTCGGCAAACTCGGACGGGTGCACCTGCAAGTGCACCTGAAAGCCGGTATTGCAGCCCTCCAACAACGGCGAATCGTGCTTGATGCGCAGTTCGTCTACACCGCGGATATTGAGTTCCAAGTCATCATTGCGAAGGGCGTTCAAGGCATCCATCAGCGCCCGGTAGCGATCCAGGGGCGTAAGGTTCTCCATGGCCACATCGAACTTGCGGATGGTGGGCAGAATCCCCGCCATGACCGGCTCTGCGCCCAAAGCAGCCGCGTGTTCCCGAACCACCGCGTACAATTCGCGGATTTGAGCTTCGAGCCGGCTTAGGCAATCGCCCTGAAAAACGAGTGGATCGAGATTGAACTCCAGGTTGAACCGGGCTACTTCGCTGGTGAGCAGAGGATGATTGGCGCGCTCCAACAACTCCAGGTTGATGGGTGCGGGCTTTCCGTGACGGTTGACCAGGCAGAGCTCTTGTTCTGCCCCAATCCGCACGACGCCGTGTTCGAACCAATCTTCGGCCACCATGCGCTCCAGGGCTTTCATGTCCCGGAGCAGGTTCTGGACGAATTGCTGGGTATCTCGCTTGTCAGTGGCGAGGCGTACGTTTAATTCCCCCATAATGAATTGACACACCAAGGAACTCTTGCGTGCGCGCAGTGCCCTAAGATACACGTTGGCAGTCTTGCGCGAAACAGGCGCAAATCAGGCGCAAAACCTGGAATCGGACTTGGCGAAGTCTCTTTAGAAGTACCCTTTAGTCTTCGTAGATCAGCTCTACGCGCTCGCTTCGGGGCTGGGCCTGGCAACAAAGAACAAAACCTTCTGCTTTTTCTGCGGCGCTGAGTACATCGCTGTCTTCCATGTACACTTCACCGCTTTGCAGTTTAGCCATGCAGGACGTGCAGGCGGCGGCCATGCAGGAATACGGTGGGTCCAGACCTGCGTCCAGGGCAGCTTCCAGGATGGTTTCTTTGGCAGAGACCTGCAGTTCGTGGGTCTGGCCGTCCAAGTGCAGGATGACCGTAGCGGTTCCTGTAAATGCAGCGTTCTTCTCGGGAGAGGACAAAATCATGGGATTTTTCGGGGTAAGAGAAAGGGAATAGTTAGAGGAAGGGCCAGTCGGCACCGGATGAAGGCGCAGCGCGGATCAGAAGCGCGGATCAGAAGAGTCCTAACTCCAATCGAGCCACCTCTGACATGCGGTCTTTGGTCCAGGGCGGGTCAAACGTTAACTCAACATGCGCTTCGCGCACCCCCTCAACCGACTCCGCTTTTTGTTTCACTTCAAACGGTAGGGAGCCCGCTACCGGACACAGCGGCGAAGTTAACGTCATCGTTATTTCTACGCTACCTTCTTCGGTAACTCCAACAGCGTAAACGAGCCCTAGTTCGTAAATATCTACCGGAATTTCCGGGTCGTAGACCGTGTGCAGGGCATCAACAACCTTCTGTTGCAGGGCAGTCCGTTCCGCTTCGTTCATCATACCTGCTTGGGAGTCTGGTTTGCTGGCTGGATTTGGTCTTCGGGCGAAGGGCCGCTGCTGGCGGGCGGCTGCACCGTGGACTCCGCGGCTGGAGTGTCGCGAGTGAACTGATCGGACAGCCCGGCTTGAACGGTTTGCCCGGCCCGTTCAGCTTGCCCGGCCTGCTCGTCCAGCCCGGCCGATACAGCCATTGCCTTGATCCGGGCAATCATGGAGGCCAGCCCGTTAGCCCGCTGCGAGCTCAGGTGGGAGCGCAGTGCAATAGCGTCCAAAAAGCCCAACTCGGCGCTCCGGATGACCGCTGCCGACTGGCCAGACAACACGCGCAACAGCAAAGCGATGATGCCGCGCGTGATGGCCGTGTTGGAGTCGGCCTGAAACCAGACCCTCCCCTCTTTTTGCTCACTCAAGAGCCAGACTTTGCTTTGGCAACCCGGCACTAAAAACTCGTCGCGCTGCAGCGCCACCGGCAAAACCGGAAGCTTTTTGCCTACGTCGATTAAATATGCGTAGCGATCCATCGGGTCGTCAAAAATAGAAAATTCATCTACGATTTCCGCTTCGCGAAGGGCTGTATCGTCGGATGCCGGGTTCATGCGCGCAACACAGCTAACGCCCGGTCCAGTGCGCGTAAAAACTGATCGACTTCGGCCAGGGTGTTGTACGGTAGGAACGACGCCCGACAGGTGCCCTCAATGCCGTAATGCCGCATCAGCGGCTGGCAGCAGTGGTGACCAGTGCGCACGGCGATGCCCTGCTGGTCTAGCAAAACACCGATGTCGTAGGCATGCGCCCCATGAACCGTAAACGAAACCAGGCTGCTCCGCCCCTGGCGCGGGCCGTAAAGCTTCAAGCCGTCTATCTGGTCCAGGCCATCCAAGGCGCGCTCCAGCAGCGCGTGTTCGTGCCGGGCCAGCGCTGTACGGTCTTGTGCGGCAAAAAAGTCGAGGGCGGCTCCGAGGCCAATTCCCCCGGCAATGTTGGGCGTACCCGCCTCAAACTTGTAAGGCAAATCGTTGTAGGTGCTGCCTTCAAAACGCACTTCGCGGATCATCTCGCCGCCGCCCTGGTACGGGGGAAGGGCCTCCATCCGCTCACGACGACCGTACAAAATCCCGATTCCGGTGGGGCCGTAAACCTTGTGACCGGAGAAGACGAGGTAATCGGCGCCGAGCGCTTCCACGTCTATGTTTTCGTGCACGATAGCCTGTGCAGCATCGATGAGCACCTGTGCGCCGACGGCTTGCGCTTCTTGAACGATGCGTTGAACAGGATTGATGGTGCCTAGTGCATTGGAAATCCAAACCATAGAAACCACTTTGGTCCGGGTTCCGAGCAACTGCCGAAATCCCTCCAGGTCCAATTCGCCCTGTTCTGTTATAGGCGCTATGCGAAGCACAGCCCCACTGGCCTGGCAGGCCATTTGCCAGGGCACAATGTTGGCGTGGTGCTCCATGGCACTAATGAGGACTTCATCACCGGGCTGGAGCCAGCTTTTGGCCAGGCCGCTCGCCACCAGGTTGATGCCTTGTGTGGTGCCGCTGGTAAAATTGATTAGTGCGGGATCAGAGCAGCCTATGAAATCAGCCACGGTCTTGCGGGCCCCTTCGTAGGCATCTGTAGCGCGGGCGGCCAATTGATGGGCTCCACGGTGGATGTTGCTGTTGCTGTGCGAGTAGTAATCGGTCAGCGCGTCAATGACCTGTTGCGGTTTTTGCGAAGTGGCCGCATTGTCCAGGTAAATCAGCGGTTTTCCACCAGCCAAGACCGTTTTCAGGATGGGAAAAACCGACCGGAATACTGCAGGGGCGGTAGTTTGACCGGGCTGGGACTGAACAGAGGTGGGCATGGTTAGGCAGTTGGGGCATCCGCGCCGGGCAAAACCTGGCGGATACGGTCAAAAAGCCGCTGGCTTAAGTAAGCTTTAAAAGCATCTTCAGGCAACCCGGCAGCTACTTCTGCGGCGAAAGCCTGCAACAAAAGCGTCTTCGCCGTTTCTAAAGGGATGCCTCGGGCTTGTAAATAAAAGATTGATTCCGGGTCAAGCTGACCGGACGTGGCACCGTGGCTGCACTTGACATCGTCCGCAAAAATCTCCAGTTGGGGTTTGGTGTTGATGGTGGCCTCTGCAGACAACAGGAGATTCTTGTTGCTCTGGTAAGCATTGGTCTTTTGCGCATTGGGTCGCACGAAGATTTTGCCGTTGAACACGGCATTGCCCTGGTCTGTGGCGATGCCTTTGTAAAGCTGATTGCTCTGGCAATGCGGCACCGCGTGGTCAATCAGCAGATGGTTGTCCACTAAATCCTGTTCCGCGGCGAGGTAAAAGCCGTTGAGGTGGCATTCGGCATTTTCACCGGCAAAGCGCACCCGCAAATCGTTGCGGGTCAGATCGCCCTGAAGGCAAAAAGTCCGAGCCGTAAAGCGGCTGTCACGGTCTTGCCGCACATCCATGTGGTGGATGCAATCGGCGCCCCTTCCCCCGTCCTGAACCGTATCAAGCACTATGTTGGCGTTGCGCTCCACAAAAGCTTCCAGGACCGAAAATGTGCGTGAACGCTGGCCTTCTGGTTTTATCATGTGGTGCACCACGCGCAGCGAACTTCCGTTTTCTGCCACCAGCAAATGCCGGGGGAAGAGCACCTCATCAGCTTGCAAGTCTTGCGCAATATCCAAAATCACGATGGGATGGGGCACGGTTGCACCGGGCTGCACATGAATCCAGGCGCCGTCCAGGTGCAGGGCGGTGTTTAGCTGGGCAAACGCAGACCATTCCGGGGTTTGCAGGGCGTCAAACCAGGTGGCGACGGCGTCTGGTTGTTCCAGCATAGCCTGGGCCAGCGATCCTATGGTGAACGCACCCTGATCTACAATGCGAGAGGCTTGCGGGTCAAAGGTGCCGTTGACAAAGACGAGGCGGTTGGCCGCAAAATCGGGCAACCAGTTGGTCCATGCGGCAGATTCAACGGGATATTGGGCTTTGTGGGCTGGTTGGCTGGTTTGGTCATCCGCGCCAGGCAACAAGGCTTGGAGCGGCTGGCGGGTCAGGCGGCTGACCGGGGTGTATTTCCAATCTTCGTGTCGACGACCCGGAAAACCCTGGCGTTCAAAAGCAGCCATGGACAGCGCCCTGCGCTCTTGAAAAAACGGCAGAACGAATGGCGTTGCTGATTCGTCCAGCGCTTGATGCTGGAGCATTTGCTCCCGGTAAGAAAGCACGCTTTGCCCAGACAAGGGAGATGTGATCATGGTTGAGGGCGAAGTCGGTATAGCGGTCGGGAGGGAGTGAGTGCTGCTCATGGCTGTGTTGTGGGTCAGGCGATAGCGGCGTACTCCTCGCGAATCCAGTCATAACCGCGGGCTTCCAATTCCTGGGCAAGTTCTTTAGAGCCGGTTTTTACAATGCGTCCGTCGTAAAGGACATGCACAAAATCTGGTACGATGTGGTCGAGCAGGCGCTGGTAGTGGGTGATGACCAAAAAAGCGTTCTCTCCGTTGCGCAGGGCGTTTACCCCTCCGGCGACAATGCGCAGCGCGTCAATGTCCAGTCCGGAGTCCGTTTCGTCTAAAATGGCAAGCCGCGGCTGCAGCATAGCCATTTGAAAGATTTCGTTGCGCTTTTTTTCGCCTCCCGAAAACCCTTCGTTGAGGCTGCGGCTGAGGAAAGACGGGTCCATTTCTAACGAGGCCATTTGCTTTTTGGCTTCGATCAAAAATTGGCGGGCATCCAGCGGATCGAGCCCCTGGTGCTTGCGCTTTTCGTTCAGGGCTGCCTTGAGAAAGTTGGCCACACTCACGCCAGGAATTTCCACCGGGTATTGGAAAGCCAAAAAGAGGCCCTCTCGAGCGCGCTCGTCAGGGGCCAGGTCCAGCAGATCTTTGTCCAGGAAACGGACGGAGCCCGCTTGGACGTCGTACCCGTCGCGGCCGGCCAGAGTGGAGGCCAAGGTGCTTTTGCCCGAGCCGTTTGGTCCCATGATGGCATGTACTTCTCCTGGGCGGATGTCCAGGTTCAGGTCTTTCAGGATGGCCCTGTCGTCAATGGAGACCGCCAGGTTTTGGATGGAAAGCATGGATTTTGGGGATTCGGCTTCTTGGGTCAATTAATTCAGATAATTCAAGTAATTCTTTAACCAACACTGCCTTCTAAGCTGATTTCCAACAACTTCTGAGCTTCTGCTGCAAACTCCATTGGAAGTTGTTTAAAGATCTCCTTGCAGTAACCGTTCACGATCAATTGCACGGCAGCTTCACCGTCCAGCCCGCGCTGGTTGCAGTAGAACAACATATCCTCGCCGATTTTAGACGTGGTGGCTTCGTGCTCCACCTGAGCCGTGTTATTGCTCACTTCCAGGTAGGGAAAGGTATGCGCCCCGCATTTGTCGTCAATGAGCAGAGAGTCGCATTGGGAGTAGTTGTAAGCGTTGTCAGCGGTTTTGTTGATTTTGACCAGACCCCGGTAAGAGTTTTGGCTGCGCCCGGCGGAAATGCCTTTGGAGACAATGCGACTCCGGGTGTTCTTGCCAATGTGGATCATTTTGGTGCCAGTGTCGGCCTGCTGATAGTGGTTGGTCATGGCCACCGAGTAAAACTCACCGACGCTTTCGTCGCCTTTCAAGATACAGGAAGGGTATTTCCAGGTAATGGCCGAGCCGGTTTCTACTTGTGTCCAACTGATCTTGGACTTGTACCCGCGGCAGATGCCGCGTTTGGTGACAAAATTGTAGACCCCCCCTTTGCCTTCTGCGTCGCCGGGGTACCAGTTCTGTACCGTGCTGTACTTGATTTCGGCGCGGTCCAGGGTAATGAGTTCCACCACAGCGGCGTGGAGTTGGTGCTCGTCTCGCTGGGGAGCCGTGCACCCTTCGAGGTAACTGACGTAGCTGTCGTCTTCCGCGATGATCAGGGTGCGCTCAAACTGGCCGGAACCCGCAGCGTTGATGCGGAAGTACGTGGACAATTCCACCGGACAGCGCACACCTTTGGGGATGTACACGAACGAACCATCCGAGAAAACGGCGGAATTGAGCGCGGCGTAGAAGTTGTCGCGGGGTGGCACCACCGTGCCCAGGTAGCGTTGAACCAAATCCGGATACTGCCTGATGGCCTCAGAAATGGGGCAAAAAATGACGCCAATTTCCTCCAATTGCTTGCGGAAAGTGGTGAGCACGGACGTGGAATCCATGACGAAATCGACGGCCACCCCGGCGAGCACTTTTTGCTCCTCCATCGGGATGCCCAGCCGTTCGTAGGTGCGCAGGAGCTCCGGGTCAACCTCATCCAGGCTGTTCAGCGAAGGTTTCTTGCGCGGGGCGGCGTAATAGCTAATGTCCTGAAAGTCAATGGCCGGGTAATGGACATTTTGCCAGCGCGGCTCGTCCATTTGCAGCCAAGCGCGAAAGGCTTTCAACCGCCAGGCCAGCATCCACTCCGGTTCTTCCTTTTTGGCCGAAATAAAGCGAACCGTGTCTTCGCTGAGCCCTTTTGGCGCTATTTCCTGGTCAATGTTGGTAACAAAGCCGTAGGCATATTCGCTCGTGGTGCGCTCTCTGATAAGTTTGTCCGAATCGCTCATGGGTTTGGGGGAAGGGCTTTGATCGCCAGGGCAAAGCTACCGCCTTATCCTTATTTAGACAAGTTCTAAGTAAGCAATTCTACCATAAATTGGGTAGAACCCAACTCCCCTTCCTTAGGGATAAACAATGGGGAAGCCAACCTGTTCAGGGCAGGTCGGCTTAGCGACAGCATCACGAACCGCGCAGCCAGCATCAATCCAGGGAAGCCAACCTGTTCAGGGCAGGTCGCCTTAGCGACAGCCAATGTTGCGAACCTCGACAACCCAGCAACCGCGTCCCGACAACTAGTTGGCATGGCGACAGCCAATTTTGCGAACTTTGCCCCCGGTGAGGCAATTCGCAGCATTTTGGGGGCGTCCTGTGGGCTGCAGTGCTGCGCGTTCAGAGCATCTTTTTTTGCGCCAGGCTTTGGTCCTGTTGCTGCTAGCCGGACTGGGCTTGGTACAGGCGCACGCGCAAACCACCGTGAAAGGGGTGGTCAGGGATACCAAGGGAAACACCCTCCCGGGGGCCAACGTGTTCCTGCAGGACACCTACGACGGCACAACAAGCGCCGACGACGGCAGTTTTTCGTTTAAAACTGAGGAACAGGGGCGTTTTTTGCTGGTGGTGAGCTTTATCGGATACAAAGCCTTTTCTGACAGCGTGGACCTCAACGGGGGTGTCGTCCTGGTAGAACCAGCGCTCAAGGAGGAGTTCAATGAATTGACCGCTGTGGTCATCAGCGCAGGGGCGTTTGAGGCTTCGGACGAAGGCAAGGCGGTGGTGTTTAAACCGCTTGACATCGTGACCACCGCTGGGGCTACCGGCGACATTTTTGGCGCGTTGGGCACATTGCCGGGGGCACAACAGGTGGGTAACGAGGAAGGGCTCTTTGTGCGGGGGGGGGCTGGCTACGAAACCAAGACCATTATCGATGGGCTGACCGTCCAGAATCCCTTTTTTAGCCAGGTGCCTGATGTGCCTTCGCGGGGACGCTTCTCCCCTTTTCTCTTTAAAGGCACCGTTTTCTCAACCGGCGGCTATTCGGCTCAATACGGGCAAGCGCTGTCTTCGGCCGTGGTGCTGAACACCAATGACATGCCGAAAACAGGAGGCTCCGGGCTTAGCTTATCGCCCATTTTTGGCGGTGTGTTTACACAACAAGTCTGGAACAAAACAGCGGTTTCGCTCGGTGGTCAATACACAAATACGTATCTATTTAATGCTTTGGTCCCCCAGGAAATCACCTGGACCAAAGACTTTCAGGGGCTCGGTGGCAATTTGGGCGTGATCCACAAAACGTCTGAAACCGGGCTGTTTAAGCTTTACGCCACTTACAACGATGCCTCGTTGGGCATCCTCTACCCTTCTCCGGTTGACAGCATACCCGGGGTGGACTTTGCCCTGGACAACCGGAACGTCTATGCAAACGCTTCCTGGAAAGAAATTTTGGGCGAAACCTGGACGATCCTCGTCTCAGCTGCCGGCAGCTACAACGACGACGCCGTACTCGTGCAGGGCACGGACAACAGCCGCAACGACCAGGGCTTGCAAGGGCGGGTCGCGCTGACTAACCAGGTTAGCGACAAAGTGCAGGCGCGCGCCGGGGCGGAATACAATTACCAGGCCTTTGAAAACAACTTCCAGCTGTTTGGGGTAGACCAGTCGTTTGACACCGAAGCGGTGGAGCATTACGGAGCGCTCTTTGCCGAATCGGAGTTTTACATCACCAGCGATCTGGCTGGCCGGGCTGGTGTACGGGGCGAATACTCCGCGGCTCTGGACGAGTACAATTGGGCCCCACGACTGTCTCTAGCCTACAAAACCGGGGAAAAAAGCCAGATTTCGCTGGCTTATGGTCAGTTTTATCAGACGCCCAGAGCCCAGTTTTTGGGCTTCGGAGCCGATGCGCTAACCTATGAACGGGCTGACCATTACATTGCCAATTGGCAGTACATGACCAACGACCGAACCTTTAGGCTGGAGGGCTATTACAAGCGCTACGACAACCTGGTCACGCAAAATCCATTGGATTCCAGCTCGGCTTTGTTAAGCTATGCCAGCGATGGCGATGGCTACGCAGGAGGGGCGGAACTGTTTTACCGCGACAAAAAGAGCATCGACAACGGCGATTTCTGGGTTTCGTATTCCTGGATAAATACCCGGCGAAAGTTTCTGGATTACCCCGAGAAGGTGCGCCCTGACTTTGCTTCTGAGCACGTATTCAGCCTTGTTTACAAGCACTACATCCCCGATCTGCGCTCGCAGATTGGCGCTACCTACACCTTTCAGTCAGGTCGACCTTTTCACGATCCGGCCGACCCCGGCTTTATGCAAGGGCGCACGCCGGAGTTTCACAACTTTTCGATGAATTGGAGTTACCTGACCAACATACGCGGGCATTTCACGGTAATCTTTGTTTCAGTAACCAATGTGCCCGGTGTGGACAATATTTTTGGATACCGCTACTTTGATCCTACGGGCTTTCCGCTCGCTAACTACGCATACAACCTCACCCCTGCTGAATACGTGGAAGTGGCGCAACGTCCTCCGGCCATTCGCTCGTATTTCATCGGAATGTTTATATCTTTCCAACACAATCGAACCACGAAAAACCTGCTGGCACCGTCTGACGCAGGAGAACAAAATTCGGCACCGTAATTGCTAAAACAACCTGTCCCCTTCGCCAAAATTCATGACCTTTTCAGAACCACTCCCCACTATGAAACGATTGTTCCTCCTGATTTTTTGCTCCATTAGCCTTGCCGGGCTTAAAGCGCAGACAGCAGACGAAAAGTTCACGGCTACCATGGAAAGAATGCTGCTCAAATTAGACGAAGCAGAAACGGCTGAACAATGGCAGGCAGCGGCAAACGGCTTTGAACGGGTGGGTAACGCAGAGACCCAGCAATGGCTCCCATGGTACTACAGCGCCTATTCCAATATTTTATTGGCCTTTGAGCAGGAAGACCTGGCGGCAATTGATCCGATTTTGGACAAGGCGGACAAGCAAATTGCCCGCGCAGAAACCCTCTCCCCGGACAACGCTGAGTTATTGGTATTAAAGAGCATGGCCGCCTCTGCCCGCATCCGGGTAGATTTCAACCGGGGCATGCAGTACGGTCCCGCTGCCAGCGGCTATGCCACGCGTGCCACTACCCTACAAGAAGGCAATCCCCGGGGCTGGTTGCAACTGGGGCAAAACCTCCTGTACACACCGGAGCAATTCGGCGGCGGACCCGCCCGCGGATGCCCCTTGCTGCAAAAGTCGCAGGCGCGTTTTGCCACATTCCAGCCGGAATCGGCGATCCATCCTAAGTGGGGCGCTGAATACCTGGACTCCATCATCAAGGAATCTTGCTCCGGGTACGTCAAGTAATAATTGCTTTCAGCAGATTTTCTACCGCGTACTTCCCTACCTCGCTTCGGGCCTAACTTCGCGCGATGCGGAACCTTTTTTTGTGGCTAATCCTCGCCACCAGCTATGGATTATTCGCCCAACAGGTCCAGCTTTCCGGCTTCATTCAGGATGTTGATCAACAGCCTCTAATAGGTGCCAATGTGGTTTTAACCGAGGGAATTGGCACCACGAGTGACCTCGACGGCAGGTTTAGCCTTAAAGCCGAGCCGGGGGTCTATGTGTTGCAGGTAAGTTACCTGGGCTACGAAGGGTACACGGATAGCGTCACCCTTGCCGGAACTCAAATGCTGCTGCCTCCAATTGTGCTGCAAGCCAAAGTCCGCGAGCTGGGCATGATGGTGGTTTCGGGCAGTTTGTACGAAAAAGCCATTGAGCGGGAGGTGGTTTCGGTTGACATCATCAGCGCCGGACTCATTGAACGCACCAATGCGCGGAGCCTGGACGAGGCAGTGACCAAGTTGCCCGGGGTTTACGTGGCTGACGGCCAGGCCAACATGCGCGGTGGAACGGGCTACAGTTTTGGGGCGGGTAGCCGGGTCATGATGGTCATTGACGGACAACCGCTTCTGACGGCTGATCGCGGAGACATCAAATGGACCATGATGCCGCTGGAAATCATCGACCAGGTGGAAGTCATCAAAGGTCCGGCGTCCGTGCTTTACGGTTCCGGCGCACTCAACGGAGTGGTGCACGTTCGCACCATTTGGCCTGGCGAGGTGCCGGAAACCAATTTATTGCTCTACCAGGGCGTGTACAGCGACCCCAAGCGCGAAGTGGTGCAGTGGTGGGACCACAATCCAGTTTTTGCCGGCGGACGATTCAGCCACAGCAGAAAACTGGGCAATTTTGACCTGGTGGTCGGGGGCAGCCTGGCTACCGACCAGAGTTATTTGTTGGAGGAGAAACGCAGCCATGCGCGGTTCAACGTCAAAACAAGGTACCGGCCTCCGGCTTTGGACGGAAGGTTGAGCATGGGCATCAATGCCAATTCGACCTACTACAACGAAGGGTTGTTTTTGCTTTGGGCGGATAACAATGAAGGGGCGTACAAAGCGTTGCCCAATTCTTCGGATGTGAATAATTACCTCTGGAATTACATCGATCCCTGGATCACATATTTTGATCGGGGCGGAAACCGCCACAGCGGCAAGTTTCGCTACAATTACAATGGTAATTTCTACAGTTCATCCAACCGCGCGCACATACAGTTGCTGACGGGTGAGTACCAATTCCAGCGGACGTTTAAGCGGCGATACACGCTGACTGCGGGCGTGAACGATTTGCAGGCTTTTATCAACGACAATGACCTGGCGGACCACACGGCTAATCTGCTGGCTTTGTTTACCCAAGTGGATAAAACCTGGGACAGACTCAGCGTTTCTGCCGGCGTGCGCTGGGAGACCTTCCGATTGGATGACAGCGCTGCATCAGCTTTACCCGTGCTCAAAACCGGAATCAATTACCAGGTAAGCAAAAACAATTTTCTGCGGGTTGCTTTTGGCCAGGGGTATCGATTTCCTTCAGTTGGCGAACGATTTGTGGACACCGACGTGGGCGACCTGATTTTCATTTTCCCCAATCCGGAGCTTCGGCCAGAAATTGGGTGGAATGCCGAAATCGGAACCAAACAAACGCTCAACGGTCTGGACTGGAAAGGCTACCTGGATTTGACCGCCTTTTGGACGGAGTACACCGATATGACGGAGTTCACTTTTGGGATTTATCCGGAAGGGCTGGGGTTCAAAAATTTAAATGTGGGGAGCGCAAGGATAGCCGGTCTGGAGTTCACCGCGTCAGGAAACGGCCGCATAGGCCAGGTTCCTCTTTATCTAATAGCAGGTTATACATATGTTTATCCAGCAAATTTGGGTGTAGATACTACCCTGCGAGCTCCGGGAAAATTCCTGGAATACTTTTGGAAGAGTTTTAATGGGGATGATCCGGATGTGTTTAACACGCTCTTGGCTTACCGCTTTAGGCACGTAGCCAAACTGGATGTTCAGGCAGGATTCAAACAATTCACGGCAGGAATTGACGTCCAGTATTTCTCTTACATGCAGAAAATTGATCAGGTGTTTGAACTGTTCATTCCCGGGATTGCCGATTTTCGTTCTACGCACAATGGCGGTGACTGGATTGTGGGGGGACGAGCCTCGCTGGATCTCGGAGCGTCGAACACCGTTACGCTGCTGGCCAACAACCTGCTCAACCGGGAGTACAGCCTGCGTCCGGGCAGAATGGATGCCCCGAGGAACATTGCGGTGCAGTACCGCATGAAGTTTTAACCGAGGCTGCCCCCCGGCACGGCCAGGCACAAAAAACCGAGGCTGCCCCCCGGCACGGCCAGGCACAAAAAACCGAGGCTGCCTTGCGGCACGGCCAGGCACAAAAAACCGAGGCTGCCCCCCGGCACGGCCAGGCACAAAAAACCGAGGCTGCCTTGCGGCAGCCTCGGGCATAATAAAGGACTTAAAGCGGATTACTCCACCACAGTGAACTTGGCGCTGACTTTTTCATCACCTTGCTCCAATTCCATGATGTACAGACCGGGAGCGAGGTCCAGATCGTAGCGAATCACGTTCGGACCGGCGAATACCGTCGGGCGCTCCGTCATCACAACGCGACCCGTAACATCGAACACGCGAGCGATGGCATCACCATCCTGGCTGCTGTTGTACTCCATGACTACCAGGTCAGAGGCTGGGTTGGGGTACAAATCCAGAGAACGGACTTCGTTGATGGCTTCGGTCATTTCACCGACGCGAGCTGTTGGGCTGGCAAAGGTGTCAAATACGGACAGCGGCGTCAGCGGCGGGCCGGACGCGCCACAGCCTGCGCGAACACCCCAACGGTAGGTAGCACCGGGTACAAGCTGAGCGTAAGGCACCAGGAAGGTGGTGTTGAAAACGCCAAGTTGTGGGCTAACCGCACCAAGCACGGGGATCGGACCGCCGTTCACCTGGTAGCCAATGGCACCTAACACCGGACCCCACTTCAACTGGTAGCGACCGGTCGTAGGCAGGTTAAGCGAGCGCGGGTTGGCCGGAGCCTGGGCGGAAATTGGTGCGGTTGCACAGTTCTTGCAGCCAGAAACCAGCAACTCAAACGGATAAAGCGTATCCACCATGATGGTGGTGCCCCCAAGGAAAGGAGGAAGAATAGCCGTCACCGTCAAATCACCAATAATGTTATAAGTGCCAGGTGCAACACCACTGGGGTTACCGTTTAACACCACGCAGCCACTCGTGCTGGCTGGATATATGCAAGAACCTGGATTACAGGCAAAGGAAAAACCGGGAGGTAATCCTGTGACCGTGTTAATGGTGTAATCCACCACTGTAGCAAAGACCCCGGGCAAAATTTGAAGGCTCGGAGGCACAATGGCTGTAATGGTCTGCGAGAAAGAACTGGTACAGGTATAGGCTACGTCAAATTGAGGAGGCCAGATTTCTCCTGGATCCCCGACGTCAATAGCATTGGGGTTAGGGGTGCAGACCTGCGCTACGGCAAACGCAGCGGTAGCGGTCAGCCCCATTAATGTGGTGAAAAGTTTTTTCATGGGTTACTTGGTTTAGGTCAGTTTAATAGCGGTGAATTATTGCCTGCTTGGCCGTTGTATCCACCGCACTCTAATATAGCAGGTTCCTGGCATACCAAGAAAAGAAAAACGTAAAAACGACAAGAAGGTCAGTTCTGAGCCCTATTAAGCATGTTTTCAAGCAATCCTGTTGCTTAAAGAGAGAACGTTTCGCCCAAAATGGGTAGAACCACCTCGTGAAATCCTTCTTGCTCCAATAGCGCTTTAAAGGGGAGTTGCTGCTCCGGCTCACCGTGGACTAAAAACAACTGGCGCAACCGTTTAGGCTCCTGGCTCTGGAGAAAGGCCAGCATTTCGCGCTGGTCGCCGTGTGCACTAAACGAAGACAGCGATTCAATCCGGGCCCGGACCATTTTCTCCTCGCCAAAAATTCGGATCGTTTCTGCGCCGGCAACCAGGCGCGCGCCCAGGGTGTGTGGAGCGCAATACCCCACCATCAATATGGTGCTGTCCGGATCTTCAATGTTGTTGCTCACATGGTGCTTTATTCGGCCTGCGGTAATCATTCCACTGGCTGAAATGATGATCGCCGAACGAACATTGTTCAGGCTTTTAGAGTCCTCCACTTTAGTGATGTAATGCAAACGCCGAAAGCCAAAAGGGTCAGGGTCCTGCAGCATGTAGCGATGCATTTCTTCATCAAAACAATCCGGATGCAGGCGAAAAACCTCGGTAGCATTTACTGCCATCGGGCTGTCCACAAAAATGCTGACCTCCCGGGGAAGGCGCCCCTCGTTTTCAAGCCGGTCAATGGTGTAGACCAATTCTTGCGTACGCCCGACGCTGAAGGCCGGAATGATGAGCTTGCCCTTTCGCTCCACGCAGGTTTCCCGGATGATGGATAGCAAGCGCTCGTCCTGGTCAGGCGTAAACTCATGTACCTTATTTCCATACGTAGACTCACAAATCAAATAGTCGCAGGGGAGCATGGGCTTGGGGTCGCGCAAAATGGGGCGGTTGGGCCGGCCTATATCGCCGGTAAACCCAAAAAAAGTGTCCTTCATGCCCCCCCTGCGAATGCGCAGCGTCACAGAAGCGGAACCCAGGATGTGGCCGGCATCTCGAAACAGAACATCCACATCAGGGTGAATGGAAAACCACTTTTCATAGGGATAAGACGCAAACTGGCCTAGAGCCCGCGCGGCATCTTCGACCGAATACAACGGCTGAACGGTGTGTTCGGGCTTTGGGCTTTTTTGGCTTCTAGCTTTTCCCTCTGCTCGACGCTGGTCGTATTCCGCGTCCTTTTCCTGAATCTGCGCACTGTCCAACAACATGATGGAGCACAAATCGCGCGTTGCCGGCGTACAAAAAACGGTGCCTGAAAAACCGTCCTTGACCAATTTTGGAATTCGGCCGCTGTGGTCAATGTGCGCATGGGACAGCACCAAAACACCCACCGATTCCGGCTTAAAAAACCATTCCCGGTTAAAACTTTCCATCTCGTCTTCGCTGCCCTGGTACAGGCCGCAATCGAGCAAAATCTTGAACCCGTCATCAAGGGTCAACAAATGGCAACTTCCGGTAACCGTTCCGGCAGCTCCACAAAATTGTAAAGTCATGCGGTGAAATTCCACATTCCCTTCCAGCCCGCAAACCCAATCCGTGGGCTGCGGCTAAATCTCTTCAGTTTTCGGGCGAAGGGCTTCCGGTTCCCCCAGCAAGTGATGGCCTGTAAACTCGGGGTCTGAGGCTACAATGGCGTTGTGCATAGCCCTGTAAACACGGTCGCGCAGGGCTGGCAAATCTGCGGCTCCGAGTCCCACAGTGGGAATCGGCGTCAGGTAAACTGCTTTCATCTGTCCTGGCCGAAGCAGGCTACTGCCCATGGGCATCATCGTTCTGCTGCCAATGAACACCAGCGGAACCACCGGAATACCCGCCGACAACGCCGCATCAAAAGCCCCATCGTAGAAACGCCCCAGCGGTTCTGTACCTCGGTTGCGCGTGCCTTCCGGAAACACGCAGAACGAGACCCCCTCCCCCGCCAGCTTTTTAATCATTTCCCGACTGCTTTTGCGGCTTTCGGGGTTGCTTCGGTCCACAAAAACGGCAATGCGTGAAAACATGAAACCCAGCAGCGGTATGCGCTTCAGCTCCTTTTTGACCAAAAAACGCATGCCGTGCCGAAATGCAAACGAACCAATCAGCATGTCCAGTGTGGAACCGTGGTTGGGCGTGAACAAGTACACCCCGTTGGGGTCCAGCGCTGTTTGGTGCTCCATCGAAAAACGGACTCCACACAGCGCGCCCCACACAACCGCCACCTCGTTGTTGACGTACAAAAGCCTTCGCTCCCGCCCCTTGCGGCCGGTAAACAGGCTCAGCAGGGCATACCCCCCCGCCCCCGCCACCAGCACGGCAAAAAAGACCCCATAGGCCCAAAGGGAGTAAAAGAAAAGTGCCGTTTTTCGGACCAGGTTCATAGCGCCTATAGCAGGAGAGGTTCATCGTGTTTTGCCCCTTCAAACTGTCCCGCTCACCAGGCCAAGTTAGCCTGACCAAACGGGAATAGCCCAACCGCTGCTAAGAACCCCCTGTGGCGTGCAAAACTTTCCAACAAGCCCCCGGTGGACTCTTTCTGTTTTTTCAATGGAATGCACCGGGGTACTTTTGCGACCGAGTGTACGCTGTTGTTGACATCGAAACCACGGGTTCCCGATTTGGGGAGGATCGGATCACGGAAGTGGCCGTGTACCTGACGGACGGCGAAACCATCACCGGCGAATGGTCAAGTCTGGTCAACCCCGGCGTGGACATTCCCCCTTTTATCACTAACCTGACTGGCATTGACAACGACCTGGTAGCAGACGCCCCGTCGTTTGCCGACCTGGCCGAGACTATTGCCTCATGGACCGACGACAAAATCTTTGTCGCCCACAATGCCGCGTTCGATTACCACTTTCTGCGGCGCGAATTTGAACGGATTGGTCAAGTCTTCCAGCGCCGCCGGCTGTGCACCGTGCAAGTCTCGCGGAAAATTTTTCCTGGCCTACCCTCCTACAGCCTCGGCAAACTCTGCGACCGCCTTGGCATCCCCATCAGTGACCGCCACCGCGCCCATGGCGACGCCCGTGCAACCGCCCTACTCTTGTCTATGTTGGTGGACAACGATCGGCGCGGCGTCCTGGCCAAAACACTGAAACACGGCTCCGGGGAACGCAACCTTCCCCCAAACGTGCCTCAGGCCCGCTTTCTGGCGCTTCCCGAGCGCACCGGAGTGTACTATTTCCACAACGAAAAAGGGCAGGTCATCTACGTGGGAAAGGCCCGGAACATCCGCAGTCGCGTGGCTTCACACTTTGCGGCCGCAGAACGCCACCCCACGGAAGCCCGGATGCGGCACCTGGTGTACGACCTCAGTTTTGAAGAAACGGGCAGCGAACTGGTGGCGCTTTTGCTGGAATCCATTGAAATCAAGCGTCATCAGCCCATTTTCAACGCCGCGCAGAAACAATGGCAGGCCAATTACGGGCTGATCCACTACCTGGATCAAAAAGGCTATCAACGCCTCGGAGTCCTGAAAACCAACAGTCGCCAGCCGGCCCTGCTCACCTTCCCGGACATGCTCAGCGCCCGCAATTTTCTGCAGCGCAAATGCAGCGATTTTAACCTATGCCCTCGCCTTTGCTCCCTGCAAACGGTCACAGGACCTTGCTATGACCGCCGGGCCGGCGCCTGTGACGGTGCTTGCGAGGAGGCTGAACTACCGGAATTGTACAACCAGCGCGCAGCCGCTGCGCTGGCATCATTTGGGGCAGAATTCGGCAATTTAATGATCATCGGCCGCGGCCGTCAGCCAGAAGAGCGCTCGGTTATCGCGGTGGAAAACGGGCATTATCTGGGATTTGGCTACTTCGCGCCGGAGCTCACTGGCGAAGATCCCGCGCTGATTCGTTCCTGCGTTAAGCACCAGCCCGACAACCCGGACGTGCAGCGAATTTTGCAGACCTACCTACGCTCCTCTCACCGCGATCGCGTACTGGAATACGCCGCAGAGTAGCGCAGCGAACGGCATTCTTTCCACCGTAATAAAACTTATTTTCAGGGGAAATGTTTCCGTCAGGTCGGCAACTTGGCGTGAAGTTTACGGCGCACAAATTCGCTGATGAGCGACGTGGCTACCGCATTATGCCCGCCGTGCGGAATGATCAGATCGGCGTACTCACGCGAGGGCTCCACATAGCGTTCGTGCATGGGCCGAACCGTTTGCAGGTAGCGCCGCAGCACTTCGCCGGTATTGCGCCCGCGCTCAGCGATGTCGCGCTCCACAATCTGCACCAGCCGCTGATCAGCAGCCAGGTGCATGAACAGTTTGAGGTCCAGCAGCGCGCGAAGCGGGGCGTGAGTGAGCACAAGGATGCCTTCCAAGATCAATACAGGCTGCTGAACAACAGAAACCGATTCTTCCAACCTTCTGCATGATAAAAAATCATATATAGGTTGTTCAATTGTCTGGCCGCGGCGAAGAGCGGAAACATGCTCTACCAACAAATCAAAATCTATGGCTGCAGGGTCATCAAAATTGTAGGATAACTTTTCTTGTGGTGAGAGCGCACTTAAATCTTTGTAGTACGCATCTTGTGGAATGACGGATATGTTTTCGCCCGGCAGCGCGTGCATAAGCGCGCGAACAAAAGTGGTTTTCCCACATCCCGACCCACCTGCTATGCCCAGTACTATCACCCCGCAAAGGTAAGGTTCAACAGGATAGCCGCAATTCGTTGCCGTTCGGTTTAGGCGGGCTGCATATCGGAGCTTGATGATTCCTGCAATCCGGCCATTACCCGGTCTACGCGGGGGTTCATAACCGAAAACCAAAGCGGGGGCACAGTGGCCAGAAGGACCATGGCCGGGTAGCCAGCGGGCATTTGTGGCGCGTCCTCAAAGTGCCGCAAGATCTGGTAGGGGCGGCTGGCCAGGTAGTGGTGATCTGAATGGCGGGTCAGTTCGTAGAGCATGAGCCGGCCGTAAGGGTGACTGGAATTCCAACTGTGGTGCGGCATAACGCGCTCGTATCGCCCACTGGTTTTTTTCTCCCGGCGCAAACCGTAATGCTCGATGTAGTTCACCGTTTCGAGCAGCCCAATGCCCACTGCGGAGGCCAACAGAAAACTGAGCAAAGCGGGAATTCCAGCGATCAGCACAACCGCTAGCATCAGTGCCGCCTGAATCAGGGTAAAGCGAATCATTTCGTTGTCCGGTGACCAAAAATTAAGGCCTTTGGCTGCGAGGCGCTCGCGCTCCAGGTGCCAAGCGGAACGATAGCCCCCCCAAACACTGCGGGGCAAAAACTGGTACAGCGTAACCCCGCGTTCTGCCGAAGCTGGATCGTCATCCGTGCTGACGTGACGGTGATGGCCCAGGTTGTGCTCGATAATAAAATGCATGTAAAACGTAGAGGCCAAAAGGGTCTTGGACAACGCGCGGTCCAGCGATTTGACCCGGTGGCCGAGTTCATGCGCAACATTGATGCCCAGCGCTCCGCAGGCCACGCCCATAGACAACGTCTTGCCCACCCATTCCAGCGTGCTGAGATTACCAAAGCCGACCAGGTAAAGAAAATAGCCCATCAGGCCCCATTGGATGGGTACGTTGGCATAGAGCAACACGTCAAAAAATGGATCCTTGCGAGCAGCTTCTTCTTCGATGGTGCTGAGGTTCGCCGGGCTAATGGGAAGCAGCACTTCCAGCAGAGGCACCAGGCCAAAGGCATAGGCCAGCCCTAAGAAAGACCAGCCATCCGGCAGGTAGAGGGCCAGAAAAACCATCAGCGGAACGTTAAACCCAAGCAGGTATTTCCAGGAGCGCATGGTTTGAATTTTAATGTGGAATTTTAGTGTGGACGACCGGCGAGAAGCCCGGCAATGTCTTTTTCCCGGCTGCGAGAGCGGTTTGGGACAGCCGCTTGGGTTATGGACTTAGCTAGCCCTTTGGGTTAAGAGATTCAGCTTGCTTTTGGCCGATTTGTCCAGCTTTTGAGACAGCCGCTTTAGGCTGATTTTTTGCTTGAGCTAAACTTTCAACACAAATATAGTTTACCAGGCTCAGAAAAACCAAATTTTCAGCGCGATTATCGCGATTTTGCCGACTTTGCTGCCATGGGTCGAAAATTTCTGGACAAATCGCGGTCTCACGACGGGGAGCTCAAGCAGCGTTGGGCTGCTGCCTTGACGCCGCTGTTCATGGAACGGGGGCTTCGGAACTTCCCTATGGACGCGGTAGCCGCTGAATTGGGCGTCAGCAAAGCCACGCTGTACAAGCATTTCCGATCCCGCGAAGAAATCCTGGACTTGGCATTGTTGCTTAAACTTGCAGAGATCCGGCGCTACCAGGCAAAGCTTAGCGATCCGGATTTGCCTTACCTGGAGCGATTTCTGGAAGCCCTGCAAATCGCTTCTTCAGAGCTGACCTCCATTTCCACCTTGTTTCTGGCCGACCTGAACGCGATGCATCCCAGAGTTTTTCAGCGCGTTCGGCATTTTATGGACGAAGCATTGGCGGCTCTTGGCGCCTTCTATGAAGAAGGGATTCGCCGGGGCGAATTGATTCCGGTTCCTCCTGCGGTGCTGGTGCTCACTGACGAACTGTTCTTCGCTAAACTTGCCGATCCTGATTTTCTGCAGGCGCGGGGCTTGTCGGTTCAGGAAGCGCTGGATGCTTACTTTATGCTCAAATTTGGGGGTATGTTTCGGCGCCCTTTGCTCGATTCTCCCCAAGTCAACCAACTGCTTTCGCGCTGGATGAATGGAAAACAGTCAGGCTAAACCTCTTTATGAGCAAAAACACGGACGTCCGGAAGTGGGAACTCTTGACCGGTTTAAATCGTTTGAATTAGCATGAATTCTACAGAGCTCGCCATCACCCCAGATGTCCTTGAACAAGGCATGTCCTACGATGCCTACAAACACTTGATGCGCACCCTATTGGATGCCGGCAAGACAACGGGTGCCAATCAAAGCCCGGAAATGGTCGGGTACACGGAACTGAACTGGCAGCGCATGCACCGCGTCGAAAAAACCGTGGTGTTGAAGCCTCAACTGCAGGAACGGTTGCGCACCCTGGAGCGCCCGGTGCACTGGTTAGTTTTGAGCGAACCTTGGTGCGGCGACGCGGCTGCTTCTGTCCCTGTTCTCCAACTGATGGCGGAGGCAAGTCCGGCGGTGCAACTGAGCTTGCTGCTCCGTGACGATCATTTGCCCCTCATGGATCGCTACCTGACGGACGGCGGTCGGGGAATTCCAAAATTGGTCGCCCTTGATCCGGGGACCCTTCACCCGATGTACACCTGGGGTCCGCGACCTGAACCCGCTCAAGAAATGGTTCGCGCTTACAAGGCCAATCCCAACCGGGAGCCTTATGCCGAATTTGTGATCCAACTACAGCTTTGGTACGCCAAAGATCGCGGTCAAACCATGCAGCAAGAATTCCTGCGTTTGATTTAAAAACTATCTATATTGATACGATTTATTGACATACGTAGAAATCAAGATTCGCAAGACGAAAACAACCCCGAAAGCGAGAATCAACACCTCTACCTGAGTTTGTTTTTTCCTATGCTGCTGGTGCTGCTCATCTGGATTGTCAAATTCTTTGAACTCGGCAGCGGGATTGATCTTTCGGAGTTCGGGGTTTACCCGCGCAAGGTGTACGGCCTCATCGGCATTCTTACTGCCCCGTTAATTCACGATGATGTCAAGCACGCTTTTGCCAACAGCGTTCCGCTGCTGGTACTCGGTTTTCTGATGTACAACGCTTACCGAAAGGTGGCAATAAAAAGCGTGCTGATCATCTGGTTGTTGAGCGGTTTGGGCATATGGCTTATCGGCCGGCCAGCCTACCATATCGGGGCCAGCGGTGTGGTGTTTGGCATTAACTTTTTTATTTTCTTCTCCGGACTTTTTCGGCTGGATATGCGCTCTCTGGCCCTTTCGCTGCTGGTGGCCTTTGCCTACGGCAGCATGGTTTGGGGAATTTTTCCGGTAGACTGGAAAATCAGTTTCGAGGCCCACGCCATGGGAGCCCTATCTGGGGTGGTGCTGGCCTGGTTGTACCGCGAGGTGGATCGCCCGCCAGCGGTGCATTGGGACGACGAGGAAACGGATGGTCAACCCTCGTTGCAACCCGCGCCAATGCATCCTTCCCCATCGTCGTGGAGCGATACCGGGTGGCCCGCAGCGGGAGCCGTTTCCGCTACTCAAGCCCCTGCGGCAACCCGCCTGGAAGCATTCACGGGTACTCCTGATTCAGGCCGAGATCCTCAACCCGGTGGGCAACCTGAACTTAACTCCGAGCTGAAATCCGATCCCGATCGACCATCGGTTCCAGGTTCGCCCGCCAGGTCATCTTCAGTTGATGGCGAAGGGGGATAGTGGACCCGACACAACAAGTCTATATGGAAAGCGCATTGGTGCCTACTGCGGACGGGTCGTGTACGGTTAAAGATGCCCGCACAGGCGAACACTACCATTCGCTCCACGGCGCAGAAACAGAATCGCGGCATGTTTTTATTAAAGCCGGACTGGAACAGGCCATGGCTGAGTTTGAGGGTCCGTTGTTGGTGTTAGAAGTAGGATTCGGCACAGGACTCAACGCTTTGCTGACCTGGCAACATGCGGTGGCGAATCAACGACCTGTGCAGTACCTGGGGTTAGAGCCGTACCCATTGCCACAAGCCATTCTCCACGCCTTTCGAACCCCGGCCATGGAGGCCGACATGGCCCTTTGGCAGCCGGCTTTTTTGTCGCTCCACGGGTTGGCTTCACTCCCACCGTCGCAGAGCGAGCCTAAACCTTGGCCCGAAAAGCAAAAATCTTTGCAAGAATTTCAAAGAAACGAAGCGCTTGCCGCCTCTTTACCCGGCTTTTTTTCTTGCCAGGTGCTGCATAACCCGATACAAAACGCGGTCTTGCCGGATCAAATTCAGTTGGTGTACTACGATGCGTTCTCCCCTGAGCGGGACCCTGCTTTATGGACAGCAGATATCTGGAAAAAATTGTTTCTATTGCTCGCTCCGGGTGCCGTGCTGGTGACCTATTGCGCCAAGGGAAGTGTGCGCAGGGCCTTGGGCGAAGTGGGATTTACCGTCGAGCGACTGCCTGGTCCACCCATTAAACGGCACATGCTTCGCGCAGTCAAACCCCGTCACAAGCACACCTGATCTGACCGTGCGAAACGCGGGTGATGCGCCTACTTTTGATGCATAACACGACGGCAACACTTCTGGCGAAAGCGACGCGAAACGAAAGCATGACGGGGCCTAAAATCAGGCAACGGAAGCTCAGAAAAGCGGTGATCGCGCAGCAAGCGTCCACGATAAATCCTCCCTTAGTTTGCTCGTTTGCCCGGCGATCCTAGATTGCCGGGCAACGTGTTTTTGGGAACTTCCGAAGCGCATGCACCCGGGTTGCAGTGTAGCTTTGGCGCGTGCGCGAGCAACAAGACAATGCGGTGTTGGTGTTGGGCTTTGGCATTGCCGGCGCCTTGGTGTGCTGGTTCTTGCACAAAAACAACATAAAATATGTTGTGGTGGACGATGCCGCACCAGGTAGCTCTAGTCCTGTTGCTGCGGGGTTGATCAATCCTGTGGCTGGTCGAAGCTTGGCGCTGGCACACGAACTGGATCGTTTTCTGCCTTTCGCCCGGGATACTTACCAACAACTCGGCGAATTTCTGGGCCAAAAGTTTTGGGTGGATCGGGAGTTTTGGACCTTGCTCCGCGATGACCACGAGCGCGAACAATGGCAAACCAGAGCCCTGGACCCTGCGGTGCATGCTTACCTGGCTCCGGAGGATCTGGACCAATTTCCCCCCGCCCACTCGCGTGCAGAAGCGGGCATGGCGCGCGTTCGGGGAGGCGGTCAGGTCTTATTTGGGCAGTTGCTCCAGGCTTTTTCGGAATTCCTGGAGCGCGAAGGGCGCCTGCTCCGACAGCCTTTCCACTATGCCGACCTTGAGCCGGGACGTTCAGATGGATCGGCCACTTCTTCCTGGACGTACCGTGGAGAGTCCTGGTGCGCCGTGCTTTTTTGCGAAGGATACCGGGCTCGTTACAATCCGTGGTTCGCCCATTTGCCCTGGCGCGTCAATCGGGGCCAGCGCCTGTTGCTGAAGATACCGGGATTGATGCCAAGCACGGATAGTGCAACCGCCATTTGGCGCAAACAAGGCCTGCTGGTGCCACTTGGGTCAGACCAATACTGGCTCGGTTCTGTGAACGACTGGGACCAGGATAGCCCTGAACCTACAGAGGCCGCAAGGCTTAGTCTGTTGGCTATGCTGCACACCATGACCGATGTCCCTGGCCAGGTGTTGGACATCAGCGCCGGCATCCGCCCGGTATTGCAGGATCGAAAGCCTGTGGCCGGATTCCATCCGCAGCACCCATCGCTCGGCTTGCTCAATGGACTGGGGACCAAGGGCGCGCTGCTCGGTCCCTGGTACGCCTCGGCGTTGGTTGACGCACTTGCCGATGAGCAGTTGAACGCGAGGCCAGGTTTTTCCAAAAGCGTCCAAGAGGACGCGGAGGTTATGCTCCGAAGCGTAAGCCCGTCCCGCTTTAACGGGTAGTCGTGCTGCGGCTTTCTCCTTTACTTCGCAGGGGGCCGATTTATTCCAGCATTCTATGGCCAGCTGGGTTGTGACCACGCGCTGGCCTCCTAAACCTGCTATGACGTTTCGCCGTTTCCTCTTCTTCCTGCTTCTGTTTGTGGCTGCAGCGCAATGCTTTGCCCAACAATACGACTTCCGCTATTGGTCGGTGGCAGATGGTCTTCCAAAAGCAGGCGTCTACGCAGTTTTTCAAGACAGCCGGGGCTATTTATGGGTGGGAACCGAAGGTGGTGGAGCGGTGCGCTTTGATGGCCGTGTGTTTCAAACTTTTGGGCTCGGGTCGGGGCTGGCCGGACTTGATGTCCGCGCAATGGCAGAGGACAGCCAGGGCAGGATGTGGTTTGGCTCGGAACAAAGCAGCGACGGAAGTGGCAGTTTGTCCTGCTACGATGGACGAAAGTGGAAAACCTTTGCCCTTCCGGAAGGTCACGCACCCGTTCAGGATCAGACGGAGGAAAATACATCAGCAAGTTCCGAAAGCCGCAGCTGGACAAACCGTTCGCCCGACGCAAGCGCCCCGGATATCCGCTGCATGAGTGTTCAAGCGGCAGACCCCGAAAAGGGCAGATCTGCAGAACGGCTTTGGTTGGGCACGGCCGATCGCGGTCTGCTTTGCCTCCAGGATGGTCAGTGGGTTGGCGTTGAGGGCTTGCAAGGGCTGCCAAAAAGCCCGGTACGCGCATTAATGACCGATGCGCAGGGAAGATTGTGGATAGGCACTGATGCCGGACCGGCCGTGCTGGAAGGCGACCAGCTTCGCGTATTTGGCATTGCCGACGGGCTGCAACCCAGAGCCGTGTTGTGCTTGTTTCAGGACCGGGAAGGCCAGATTTGGATGGGTACTGAAAAAGGTGCGCTGCGCTATGATGGATCGTCATTTTACCTGCTCACCCACTCGGATGGCCTGATCCATCCCCGCGTTCGGGCAATTAGCCAGGACCGTCAGGGCCGGCTGTGGTTCGGGACGTTTAGCGGGCTGAGCCGCTACAACGGAAGTTCATTTGAAAACTTTGGTCCGGAGAACGGGTTGGCCTCCGAACGCATTCGAAGTTTGCTCGTTGATCGCGAGGGAAACCTATGGTTGGGCACGTATTTCGGAGGAATTGCCCGTTTCCGCAGCGACGCTTTTGTTCACTACGGGGGCCGCGACGGCTTGCCGGCAGCGGTAGTCCGGGACATAGCGGCTGGCAACGGTACGCTGGCGCTCGCCACCTGGGAGGGCCTGGTTGTGCTCCGCCAAGGCAAGGTCGAGCGGCTGGATACCCTGCAGGGACTGCCCTCCCAAACCCTCGAGGCTGTGGCCGTGGATGCGCGGGACCGCATTTGGATGGGGTATGGCAACGGAGGGCTCGGGCTGCTCGAAAATGGTGTGCTTCGCAATTTCCCCCTTCCACCAGAAGCAGTCAAAAGCCCAATCCGGCAAATGGCGGCAGATGCCCTTGGTCCACTCTGGTTCCTGACGGAGAGCGGCATGCTTTTTGTCGCTACTGTGCCTCCCGAAACGGCAACCGTGGCATTCAATGCTTGGGGTTTTGCCGGAAAAGGCGCGCTGCTCTGCGCGGCCAAAAACGGGGGAATTTGGCTCGGTACACAAAGCGGCGACATCGTTCATGTGCAGGAAACTGAGGCACGGACTGCTGTGGAAAACCAGCATATGGCGCCGTTGACGACGCTCCCTCCCAACTGGCGAGGCCCGCTTTTAGTGCTAGCCGAGGCCCTGGACGGATCGTTGTGGGCTGGTGGCACAGCAGGGCAACTGGCGCGCTGGAACGGCAAAACCTGGACCCTTTTTGATGCGCTCCAACCCCAGATCGGGCTGGACATTGGAAACCTTGTTTTTGACCACAAGGAACAGTTGTGGCTGACACTGGATCGGGGTTTGCGACGCATAACATTAGATAACGAGGGTATGCCAAGCAATTTGCGCACTTACGACGAGCGCGATGGCTTTCGGGCCGGTGCGGCGCTGCCCGGTGCCGCCCAGGTAGATGACCGGGGCCGTCTTTGGTTCGGGACCTCCAAGGGCTTGAGCAGTTTTAGCGCCACACCCCAGGATACGGTAGGGATTGCACCGCTGGTCCATCTGGAATCGCTGCGCCTGTTTTCGGAGCAGTCCAATTGGGAACAATCTGCCGATTCGGTTTTGCCTTGGTCGGGATTGCCCCATCAACTGGAGCTGGCTTCGAACCAAAACCACCTGACGTTTGAATTTTCAGGCATTTCGCTAGGTGCTCCGGCATCCGTCCGCTACCGCTGGAAACTGTCGGGCTTTGACGCCGAATGGGTCGAAGGGGGCGATCGGCGCTTTGCGACATATTCCAACCTCCCACCTGGTTCCTACCGCTTTCTGGTTTACGCGGCCGATGCTGAAGGGCGCTGGAGTAACGTGCCCGCATCATTCTCCTTCCAAATTCGCCGGCCGGTTTGGAGCCACCCGTTGATGATCGCCGGGATTGCGCTCCTGGTCGTTCTCACTTTTTTTGGGACGGTCAGCCTTAGAACGGCGGCTATCGCCCGGAGCAAAGCTGTGCTGGACCAAAAAGTTCGGGAGCAAACCGCAGTCATCGCCGGGCAAAAAACGGCGTTAGAAGGGGCACTTTTCCAAGCGCAAACAGCGCAAAATGCTGCCGAGCACAGCGAAAAAGCCAAGGAAATGTTCCTGGCCAACATGAGCCACGAGATCCGAACGCCAATGAATGCTATCCAGGGCATGACAAAACTCTTGCTCAATCAACAGCCGCCGCAAAGCCAGCTCAAATACCTGAAAGGCATTCAACAAAGTTCCGAAAACCTGTTGGTCATCATCAACGACATCCTCGATTTCTCCAAGATCGAAGCCGGACAGATGGTTTTTGAGCAAACAAATTTTTGCCTCCGCGAGGTGCTCGAAGGGGTGGAATTGCTGTTCGCCCAAAAAGCAGCAGAAAAAAACATCAATTTTACGTATTCAACTGATTCAGAAGTGCCCGAGTGGCTGGTTGGCGATTCGGCGAGGTTAACCCAAGTGTTGATTAACCTGACCGGCAATGCCCTCAAATTCACGCATGAAGGCAGCGTGACCATCCACGTAAAGCCGGTTGCCCAACAAAAGATTGGCCCAAAGGCTGCATCCCTCGAATTTGCCGTCCGGGATACAGGCATTGGAATACCTCTGAATCGGCAGAAAGACATTTTTGAAAGTTTTACACAAGCGACCGACAACACCACCCGTCTTTACGGGGGCACCGGTTTGGGTCTGTCTATCTGCAAACAGCTGGTGGAACAACAGGGTGGCAAAATTTGGGTAACCAGCCAGGTTGGTTCGGGCAGCGTCTTTGCCTTCATGCTGACCTTTGGCCAAGGCCTGCCAATGCAGGAAGAACAGTCTGGGGCATCCATGAACCATCCGATTCTGGAAAACTTGCGGATTCTATTGCTAGAAGACAATGCCTTTAACCAAATTGTGGCTTGCGATACGCTGGAGGCCCTCCTACCCGGGGTGCATATTCAGGTAGCGGAGAATGGGCGCGAAGGGCTTTATTTCCTGGAGCAAGCGCCGTTTGACGTAGTCCTTGTCGACCTGGGTATGCCCTTGATGGACGGGTACCAAACCGCTGAAGTCATTCGCGCCCATGCGGAAGTCCGTATCAGAAAGACTCCGCTCATCGCCATGACCGCCAGCGTTACCCAGGCAGAAATAGACCGCTGCTTTGAAACAGGAATGGACGAATATGTTCCCAAACCTTTTAGCGCTGCGGACCTTGTTCAGAAGATCATGACTCAGGTGAACCGCCATCGGAATACCTCTTTGCCTAAGCCAAAGACTCCATGATGCTGATTTCCATCTTCCAATTTTCCTGGCTCCCGTGGGCCGTTGGCGCGCTGCTGCTGGTGGTGGTGTCGGCGGCAGCCCGCTTGCACATCCGCAGCCTGGTTTATGGGCAGCGCCAAATGCGGGAAGGGATTCGCAAGAAGACACAGGAACTGCGCCGGGAAACGGAACGGGCCATTCGCTCGGAAAAAGTCAAGGAGGAATTCCTGGCCAACATGAGCCACGAAATCCGCACGCCTATGAATGCTGTAGTGGGTCTGGTTAATCTGTTGTTGGACCAGAATCCGAGGACAGATCAGCTCAAATACCTCAAAACGTTAAGACAATCAGCGCATCACTTGCTGGCCGTCATCGACGATATCCTGGATTTGTCCAAGATTGAGGCGGGCAAATTGCCCATTCTGCACGAAGTATTTGACCTGGACGAAATGCTCGAGGCGCTGCGCATTATGCTTGATTTCCGAGCCACCGGCAAAGGCTTGCAATTGCTGGTTGAAAAAACTACAGATACCCCTCGCTACATGATCGGCGACCTGACCCGAATCAACCAAATACTGGTCAATCTTGGGAGCAATGCTGTTAAGTTCACCGAAAGCGGCAGGGTAACCATTCGCGTGGAACCTATCGCGTTGCCTGCAAAAGTGCCATCATCATCCAGTCCCCACACAGTGAACAGCCCACCATCTGCATCGGGCTGGCTGCGGTTCTCGGTAACGGATACCGGCATCGGCATTGCGCCTGAGCGACTCCCGCATATGTTTGAATCATTCACGCAGGAGTCCAACACCATCACCAAGCGCTATGGTGGCACAGGGCTGGGGCTGGCGATCAGCCGGAGGTTAGCTGATTTGCTTAAAGGCAAGTTGTACGCTACCAGTAAGCCGGGCAAAGGCTCCACCTTCACGTTGGATATCCCCTTGTCCGAAGCTTCCGCCCCACAGCTCAGCCACGTCGCAGCACAGGAACAGGTCGCCTTTCCGCCGAACCTGCGAATTTTACTGGCCGAAGACGATTCGTTCAACCAAATGGTGGCCATTGACACCCTCGAGCTCCACATTCCAGGCATTCAGATAAAGGTTGCCCCAAACGGGAAGCAAGCCGTAGAAATGTACCGCAAAGAGCCACCCGACCTCATTCTCATGGACGTGCAGATGCCTGTCATGGACGGCTTAGAAGCAAGCCAGTTGATCCGCAAGGAGGAAGATCTGACCGGGAGCAAGCGCATCCCTATTTTGGCCATGACCGCCAATGTCCTGCCCACAGACGTAGAAAAGTGCCTGGCCGCAGGCATGAATGGCCTTATCCCTAAACCCTTTCAATTGGAAGAGCTCCTTCGGCAAATGAGCAAGGCGCTCGGAACCCCTTAATCCGTTCAACCACCTGGCCTCTCTTTAACCCATATAACCCAGACCGGTTAACTCAGACCGATTAACCCAAGGTGGAAAGTTGTACTTTTTCTATAGGTCCGGCGTTTAAAAAGCTAAAGATTTCCTTCTTATGGAATATAAACATATAAATCTAAGTTTCCTGATTGAATTTACCTCCGGTGACCCCAGGCGCATGGAAAGGTACATCCGAATGTTTTTGGAGGCGGCACCCGCCGGTCTGGCTAAGATGAAGCAACATTATGCCGCGGGAGAATGGGAGCCATTGCGCTCAGCAGCGCATTCTATTAAGCCCCAAATCGCCTATATGGGCATTGGCACGCTTAAAGAATCCATCCAACAAATTGAAAACGATGCGCGGGAACAGACCAACCTGGACCGATTAGCGGAACGCATACAGGATGTTGAACGGGTTTGTGCCGCCGCTTTTCAAGAATTGGCACAGGCTTTGAATGAACTGAAAACCAAGCCCTAAGCCGAAAACGGCAATTCCGGTAGCACACTCGGGGATTCCCAACAAATGCTATTTTTACTCGTTATTTTAATCCACCCTACTCCTCATGTCGCAGAGCAAAAAGCTGGTTTACATTGTCGATGATGACCCGATGCAAATCCAAATGATGAGCGATCATCTCAAGGATAAGTTCTCTTTCGATATCCGCGGTTTCTCTACCGGCGAAGAAATGGTCAACAATCTGCCTAACAAGCCGGACATCGTTGTGTTGGACTATTACCTTAACAGCGTCCAGGCCAAGGCTCGAAACGGAGCGGAAATTCTGCAATTCATCAAGCGAGAGTTTCCGACTATGCATGTGATTATGGTTTCCGGTCAAGATTCCATGGAGGTTGCCGTAGATACCATGCGGTATGGTGCGGCTGATTATGTGGTCAAAGGCAGCAACCAGTTCATTCGCCTGGAGCATTCCATTGAAAAAATCTTTGCACTGGATCGCCTGCACGAACGTGTCGGATATTACCGCAAGCTCAGCATTGTATCGATTGCAGCCGTTGTATTGATCATTGTGTTGACCATTGTTCTGGCTGCAACGGGTGTAATCTAAGCAAGGGTTTATCCGCGGCGACAGGCAGGACCCTGGTTCTGCATCTACTTCTGACCGTTAGCCTTAAATTCCAGAGGAATAACGCACGTACTTGAGCATTTTACTTTCGCCGATCATATTCTCCCAACGGACCATAACGTTGGGGTAATTGCGGTTAAACCAAAACTTCTCCACTACTTGATCGGCGGCGTTGAGGGTAACCAGCCAACACGGAAATTCTTCGCCCTGAAAGGCGACCGTTTCCGGTTTTTCCACTTTGATCGTAAATTTCAAGGGTGCTGACAGGTTCACCATTCCTCTTCTTGGCAATGGATAGACCAGGCAAGTCAGGCTTTTTCCAGGCGTAAAGGCCAGGTTTCGGAGCAGAAAGGGCAGTTGGTCAGCCAACAGGATTCCCTGAGCCAGCTCTAGATCCGTTTGCGCCAAACCTCCTTGCCCTGCTGAGGCTTTGTCGCCTTGTGCTGGCGTCCAGGTGCGAGCAGAATAGGGCGCTCCCGTTTCAGGGTTTCCAAATCGCTCTGCTCCTTGCTCTTCGTAAACCCGGGACCATGCTCTTGGTTGGGGAAAGGGCTGCACACTAAACCAACCCTCCTGCTTAGGCCATAAGCTGTCTCCAGGTTCACACCGGAAGTGCCAGGCACGCTGCGAGGGTGCGCCGGCCATTGCGGGAAGTGCTTCCCGCTTTAGGTAGATCACACTTTCGAACTGACTTTTTTCGCGCTGATCCATCCGCGCTTCGTAGTAAACGCACTCTTCCAGGTTGTCCTCCCAAAAAGAAGAGATGCCCCAGGCGGGCATCAGGCGGGGTTCCAGACTGTCCCAGGCAGAAAATGCACCGGTGTAGGCACCCGGAATGGCGGATGTCATAGCATCCTTAGGATCCTTCTCAGATGACGGTTCGGATGAACAACCAAACAGGACTGCGAAAGAGCCAAAGGCTACAACTACGCTCATAACCTTATCAAGGAATTTGCTCATGCTTCTTGGTGATGTGTCAGGGGCTCAAAAAATCCAGTCCGGCGGTTTTTCTGCACATCGTTCCAGGGAAAAGCGATGCCATTCATAGCCACGTAGACGCCAATGGGCAACGCCTGGGCATAGGCCAGCGCATTGCCGAGGTTGAAAAATCCATCTGAACTGCCAAACTTATAGGGAATCATGGCACCGGTCAGAACAATGGTTTTGGGCAATCCTGCCTTGGCCAAATAGGCTGCTGTTTCCACCATCGTGTCCGTGCCGTGGGTAATCAATAGGTGTTCCTCCTGGCAGGTGCTGCAGTGGTGCAGAATAATTTGTCGGTCAGAATCCGTCATCTCCAAACTGTCAATCATCATCAAAGTTCGAATATGAATCGGAAGGGTGCATCGACCCAGTGAAAACATCTCGGGCAAATGCGTGTCCTTGAAATACAACTGACCTTGGATCATGTCATATTCCTTGTCGAATGTTCCACCGGTCACGAGCAACCGGATTGGCGGCACCTGCATGCAAAAGCGTTTAGGCCCACAAGTTCGCAATTCCCTGGCAGCCGGGACAAGCCTACCCTGCTCAAAGAGTTGTTTGCTGCTGGTCTTTTTAAAGCCCTAAAAAGGAGGCAATGCCGCGAACGGCACCAGCTACGCCTGAAATCATGAAAAAACTGAGAAAAAAAGCGGCGTACATTTCCGGGAAACGAGCCAATTCTGCCATTACCCCTTGTTGAAGAAGGTTTGTGCCCATGGCCAAAATTCCGGCTAAAAGGAGGTAAGCAACCAGACAGCGAAGGCTGTAGGGCAGCCAGTTCCGGGAGAAAATTCCTGCAATGGCCGTCGCCGATGAAAAGGTCAGCAGAAAAGTGGCCACAAGGCTCCAAAGCACTTCGCCCGATGCTCCGGAAGCGCGGGCAATCATCAGAGCCAGGCAACCCAGTGCAGCCCATACCAATAAGCCTAAACCAACAAAAATTGTTGGACGTAGCCGCAGCGTAGCAATCAACCGGGCTGTAAAGGTGTCGGAGTTAGGTATCAATGCGGGAAGATCACCACAGGTGGATGGTAGGCACTTCTAACAAAAAAGCCCTGCCGAAGTTCGACAGGGCTCTTTAAAGGGTACCCCTAAAAGGTGATTAGCGCCAATTAACGGTAGCAGTCGAATTGCACGTTGTTGTCCAACTGTCGGACAAAGTAGGTCATCAGTTGCTCATAGGATTCCACCCTGTCAATGCGTTCCCAATTGCCATCCTCGCGGGCACAACCTTTGTGGGGAACGAATTTGGTTCGGGCCCAACGAACATCTTTTTTGAAGATCATTGTGGCGCCCTTGTCCCGTTGAGTTACATCTTCATAAGTGGAATTCGTAAAAATGGCATCGACGTAATAGGTCGTGATCAGGTTCCGCATTTTTACGGGAAGAGAAAGCAAAAGGTCTCTGTGCGCAGCGTCCTTGTAAAAGTCCAAGCGGTAGCGGATGGAACCCCGTGTAGATCCACCATCGTCCCACTTGTAGTGAGCTGCGTCCGTGCTCAGGTACACGAATTCGAAGTATAAGGTCCGGCCGTTGTTGTTTTTGGACTTATCAACCTGGCCACTAAGGCTTTGCTCCAATAAGGCTTTATTGACGATGCCTTGGGCCTGCCCAGCAAAAACCGATGCCAGGAGGATGACCAAAGAAAGGATGCGGTTCATGACTTGGATGTTGGAGGTTCAGGGAAGGAGGAGTTACTTGGAAGCGGTTTCTTGGGCCGGTTTACGGGTTTTGACTTTTCCTAAAACAGTCTCCGCTGCGCACTTGCCTTGGCCCAATGCGTCTTCAATCCCAGCCCGGTAGTGGATGCCGCCGTAATGGCGAGATTCCGCAGCCTCTTTGGCTGCTGCCCAGAAGTTGTCATAGGCGCGCGGAGGTAGACCAATAATGACGTGGGTAGAGTCCACAAAGGGCTGATCCCCAAGCAATTCCGTCAACACAGTAGCGGCAGCCGCAGAAAATCCTGAGTGACCTGAGGCATATTCCGGGAACGGAGGAGTCTCTACCCAGGGTTCCCAATCCGGGTCATCCATGAATTCGCGAACGTAAGTTTTAGGACGACAACAGTTTACCTGAAACTTAGTGTACCAAACTGCAATGACAGCATCAGCCATGGCCATGCTGGTAAGGGCGTACATTTCTACGGCTTGATCTAATTTCATGCCGCGCGAGCGCACCATGTTGTTCATAATGTACACCCAGTGGCCCGGAGGCGTAGAGGTTTCCCCCGGATCGTCTGCCCAGTAAAGAGCAATTATCCGCTCATCTTCAGTGACATTTTGGTCTTTCTCGTAAACCTCCTGAACAGCTTTGTAAAAATCAGATTCCGGATCGGTCGAAAACTCAGGAAGCGTTGATGGAACTGGTCCTTCAGATGGAGGATAGTTGATGCCGCAGGTTTTGCCTTCTGCCATGGCGAACGGTCGCAAGGTGCCCCAAAGGGGCTCTAGCGCCAGTTGACCAAAATCTGTAGGTTCCCACAAGGCGGGCTTGCCCTCGCGGGAGGGCGATTTGTAGGTGGTTGAAGGAAGGCGGGTCTTGTCAAAACGGTCGGTTTTGGCCCATTCTTCGACGGCTAAAGCCAGCGTTTTGCCATACTCCTGCGAGCGGGTCATAACTTCTTCCGAAACACCTGCTTCCCGGCG
>Ga0163148_10000115_pt1 | contig 94911 bp, 82 predicted proteins | sample OliLakLV19MP7P2_FD_148606 | JGI IMG/M metagenome (GOLD analysis project Ga0163148, IMG submission 148606) | Freshwater microbial mat bacterial communities from Lake Vanda, McMurdo Dry Valleys, Antarctica- Oligotrophic Lake LV.19.MP7.P2 | ecosystem: Environmental > Aquatic > Freshwater > Lake >...
AGTGGAAACATCATCAAATCCTTTACCACTACTTATTCCTCCCTATTAAGGGAGGTGTCAGCTTGCTGACGGAGGGTGTTTTTAGGACTGCCAAGCATTACAGAAAAGTCTGAACAGAATTGCAGAATTAACTCTAAAATTCCTTTAGGAATAATAAATTGGTAGAGAAGCTTCTCGAAATATATTTGATAATATAGTTATAACCAATTGAAATTAAAGCCGTTGGGTTCATTCCTTTCGGCTTTTTTTTTGCATAAGTTTTGTGGAATGAAATAGTTTTATAATGGATTGGGTTTTGCGATGGAAAATGAGAATAAATTTGAAATCAGTACTTTTTTATTTAGCGTTTTGACTTTGATATTGTTGTTTGGAATTCTATGGATTTACAATATAACACAAGACAGAGAATCAAATATTCTTACAAATATTAATAATTTTGCCAATCCAATTGTGACTGCAATTACAGCAATTTTCTTGTACAAAACTTTAAACAAAACTACTGAAGTAAACAAAGACAATATGACATTACAAAGATTAGCAACTTTGGAGAGACAATTAGTTGAAATCAATAAAGATTTCACAAAGTTATCTTATTCAGAGGTAAGGACTGGACCGAAAGGTGTTGACATAGAAAAAACATATTTTGGGAGTATTGCAATTGAACATTACTTTATTGATTTGTTCCGACAAGCACGTGATAAGGAATATGGAATGATTAATTCAATAATATTCGTAAATATTATTGAACTGATATCAAGATTTAACACGGCAAGTTCGGAATTAAGTGACATCGAAAAAAGAAGTAATGATAATTATGGAATGTTTGAACTTATTAAAACAAAATTTAATACTACTTATCAATACAAGTTTTTGGTAATATGTAATATAATAAATGAATTTACAGGGAATCAAGTTAAGTATCTAATTTTTGAAGATTTTATTAATATTGATAATGAAGGTAAACTATGGAAAGACTTATTAGATAAATTAGACACACTAGATATATTGAAAGATGATTTTAAGAGAGAAATAACAAATATTGCTGGAGATATTGTTTATAGACTTTAATCTACTGACAAACCTTAAAGCCCTCTTTCTTTGAGGGCTTGCTTGGCAAGTTCAAAAGCATCTAAATCACCGTTTATGTACATTCTGTTAAGTTCTTTATTCTCAATTGTTTAATTTAATTGATAACAACTTAGCACTTTAAAACTTGCAAGTCAAGTTAAATGATTGAATTTGATGAAGTAAATCTTGATTTAACATAAATCTATATCAGTTAATACTAAATGCATCTCAACTTTTATGACTTCATCCATTCCAAGCCTCACCAATCCTTATTCTACTTATACTTCAGCTTGAGTATAATTACAACTAATGCTAAAATGAATGTGATTATATTTGCTAATATAATCGAAAGGTAATTTGTCATCAATCCAAAAATCAACCAACAAGTAACCCCAATTATATAAATAAAGTACATACCTAGCGAAATGCTTGAGGTGTCTTTTGTCTTGATTACTTTTATCACTTGTGGCAAAAAAGCAAATGTGGTGCAAAAAGCTGCCACATAACCTATTATTTCTATTATTAGATTCTTATCCATATATTTTCACTATTGAAGTGTCGTTGCATTCGTTTAATAATTCTTCTATTGTCATATCAAAAGTTGGGACTTTCACCTTTGCTGCAATTTCATTGGAAGGCAAAAGTACAAATCTGCGTTTGTATAGTCTTGGGTGGGGGATTTGTAGTTCCTCTGAATTGACTATTTCATTGCCAAATAAGATTATGTCAATATCAATTTCTCTTTTATGCCACCTTTTTCGCTTTTCTCTGCCTATTTGCTGTTCAATTTCTTTGCAAGCTAATAGCAAATCCCCACTGCATAGTTTGGTTGTTCCAGCAATTGCCACATTAAGAAACCAATCCTGATCTAAAATGCCCACTGGTTCTGTTTCGTAGAATGAAGACATTACAGCATTTGTCAGAGTTTGGTTCGCAACTAATAGCTCAAAAGCAACCTCTATATTCCTAAGCCTATCGCCAATATTAGAGCCAACAGATAGCAGAACGAAAGTATCTTCGGAGCAAGACTTAGTTTTTATCATAGCAATTATTTATTAGCTATTCTTTCAATTGTTTGCTCAACTTCCACATGGTCAATAATGTAAGGAACTGGAGCATTCAGCTTTCTAACTTTAACAGTAGCTTTTTGCAATTCATCGAATTTTTCAAGCAATGTTTCAAGTATTTCATTTGCCAAAGTTTCGATTAGGTTGTAATTTTCACTTGTAATTACTTCTTGAATAATGAATAATGCTTCTTCATAGTTCAAAGCATAGTTCACATCGTCGTTCATTACAGCATTTGTATCTTTATAGTACAAATCAATATCAACTTGGAACTTACCACCCAATTTAGTTTCTTCTGGTTTCACACCATGGAAAGCATAGAATTGAGCATTTTTGATACTTAATTTAAGTAGCGATGTTTCTTTCATTTTTTTAACTTTTAATTAATTTAACAAACTATAAATGATTAATTCAGAACAAACAAACAAAAAAAGGTTGACTTAATAAATAAGTCAACCTTACAAGTGATGAGTTTTTTAAATGTTTGTGAATAATCACATACAAATATAACGATTATTGTGTAATCACAGAAACTTGTTTTTTAGATTTCGTAACTTGTTTGAATTCCACTACGCCATCTTTCAAAGCAAACAATGTAAAATCCTTACCAACGCCAACATTTAGTCCGTTTTTAAATTCAGAACCTCTTTGACGTACTATAATGTTGCCAGCTTCAGCTTTTTCACCGCCATAAAGTTTCACACCAAGTCTTTGAGCGTGTGAATCACGTCCGTTCTTAACGGAACCTTGACCTTTCTTGTGAGCCATTGTTAAACCTTAAATATTAATGTTTGTAATTTCAATTGTAGTAAAGTTTTGTCTGTGGCCATTCAATTTACGATAGCCCTTACGACGTTTTTTATGGAATACTAAAACTTTTTGACCTCTGATTTGTTCGATTACTTTAGCAGTAACTTTACCAGGGATATATGGAGAGCCAATTTTAGCATTGTCTCTTGTGCCAGCCACAAGAATATTTGTGAATTCTAAGTTATCACCAGACTTTGCGTCCAACATAGGAACATTCAAATGCTGATTTTCAGTAACTTCAAATTGCTGTCCAGCGATTTCAACAACTGCGAACATTATTGAATCCTTTAATTAATTAATTTTTATTTTTTCAATTGTAAGATTTGCAATTTAAGAAGAATCTCTTGAATTACAAAGAGATATTTCTAAAAATTATGTTTGTGTGTGATTTTAGCCCGAAATTTACTTATTTTTGAATGATTATAAATATAAAATTTCTGAGAATTGAAAAAATATCTAATACCATTCTTCTGGCTCATAGTAGCCTTATTGCTCGTTTCTACAGTTTTTCATAGGATTAATATCTATGACGAAGCAATTGGATATCAAGGAGCATTGAGTTTATTAAGTGGAAAACTTCCTTATAGAGATTTTTGGACAGTTTATGGTGTGGGGCATTTTGCATTCCTTGCTGCCATCATAAAAGTCTTCGGTTTTTCTATAGATTTCCTTCGTTTTGCGTACATTCTTCTTTTTGTTGCTTTTATTTATATGTATAAATCAATTGCAGCGAAAATCTTAGATTCTCGCTATTTGTATATAGCTGTGTTTCTTGCCGCTCTTTGGCTTTCTGTGAATGATTATTTTGGCAAAGCTATTTTTATAGCAGTATTTATACTTTTTGCAAACTTTTTCCTGCTTTATAAATATGTATTCACAAAGAAAAACTCCTATATGTTTTTCTCTGGTTTGCTCTCGGTATTGATTGCATATTTCCGTCACGAAATGATTATCGCTTTTTGGGGTATGTTCTTCCAATCGTTCTTCTTTTTTAGCTGGACATTCGATGAAGCACAAGAAATGACTATTTGGCAGCGAGTGAAATTTGGCTTAAAAACGACATTTCCTTTTTGGCTTGGTAGCAGCTTTATTATTCCATTGATTATTTTTTGGTGGCAAATCCCAACGAGTGATTTAATCTCCCAACTTTATGATTTCCCAGTTCATATTTATTCGCAAACAAGATCTATTCCGTTTCCAAATCCATTAGATTTGATTTATAGCCATTCCAAATTCGAATCGAGAGTTAGGGAAGCGTGGCTTGGAATTGCGTTCTTTACTCCAGCATTCATCTATTTATTCGCAATAATCAATATAATTCGCAAGTTAATTAAAAAGCAAATTACAACAAGAAATATGGAGTTTGTACTGACAATGATTCTGTTCAATTTTGGGCTGAACTTATACTCTCAAGCACTTGTATTCTCAGATTTTGAGCGTATTTTTCCGACAACTATAATTGCTGTAATACTATTGGGCTATTCACTAAAATGGAATAGCATTAAGCAAGCAAATTTGATTTTCTATACTGTTTGTATATTCCTAATTTCTGTTCCACTTACTGTGAAAGCAAAGCAATTACAAAAGTTTCTAACTCAATGGCAAAGCTGGGATATACCAATAGCTGAAATGCCTAGAGAAGACCCAGAGCGAGTGAAAAATTTATTGGCAACAAGAGATTATATTGATAGAAATACCAATGCTAATGAGAAAATATTTGTCTGCAATTTGCGAAACGATAAGCTATTTTTGAATGACATTGTGTTCTATCAAATAGCAAACAGAATGCCTGCTACAAAATACTATGAGCTGCATCCAAATGTTGCTAATACAGTGGCTGTGCAAAATGAGATTGTGAGTGATTTGCAAAATAACAAAGTTAGATATATTGTTAAGGAAGATTTGATTTCCCCTTGGCAGCCAAATGAATCTTCAGTTTCAAAGAAAGTATATATTTTGGATAGATATATTGACTCCAATTTCACTTTAGTTCAAACTAATGGTGCGTATTTGATTTACAAAAGAAAATAAAAAAAAAGTCCGCAGACCAATGAAAGTTTGCGGACTTATATGTACTTAACTAAATTAATTACAGACTTGGTTCAAGCATATCTTGTGGTCTAACAAATTTATCGAAATCCTCACCAGAAAGTAAGTTTAATTCAATACCAGCATCACGCAATGTGCCGCCAGTTTTATGGGCGTGTTTTGCAATCTTTGCTGCATTATCATAGCCAATGTGCGGATTCAATGCAGTTACAAGCATCAATGTGTTATTCATATAGTAATCCAATTTCTCACGAATTGGCTCTATTCCAACTGCACAATGCTCATTGAACATTCGGCAAGAATCAGCCAAAAGCCTAACACTTTGCAAGAAATTATAAATCATTACTGGTTTGAAAACATTCAATTCAAAATTCCCTTGAGTGCCAGCAAAGTTAATTGCAGCATCATTTCCCATCACTTGGCAGCAAACCATAGTCATTGCTTCGGATTGAGTTGGGTTCACTTTGCCAGGCATAATAGATGAACCAGGTTCATTTTCTGGAATAGACAATTCGCCAAATCCACAGCGAGGTCCCGAAGCCATCCAGCGAATATCATTTGCAATCTTCATAAAAGAAGCAGCCAATGTTTTGAGTGCTCCGTGTGCGAAAACAAGAGCATCGTGGGCAGCCAAAGCTTCAAACTTATTTGGTGCTGTTACGAAAGGCAGTCCAGTCAATTCAGCTATTTTAGCAGCAGAAGTTACTGCAAATTTTGGATGTGAGTTAAGCCCAGTTCCCACAGCTGTTCCACCCAAAGCTAATTCATAAAGCCCTGGTAGAACTAAGTTGATGCGCTCAATAGCCATATCTAATTGCTGAACATAAGCTGAAAATTCTTGACCCAAAGTCAAAGGCACAGCATCCATTAAGTGAGTACGTCCACTTTTGATAATGTCTTTGAAAGCAATAGCTTTGCTATGCAACGTATTGCGAAGCTCTTTTAAAGCTGGAATTAAATTATGAACCAATTGCTCAGCCGCAGCAATGTGCATAGCAGTGGGGAAAGTGTCGTTTGAGCTTTGAGATTTATTCACATCGTCATTTGGGTGGATAGGGGATTTGCTACCCATCACTCCGCCAGCCATTTCGATAGCACGGTTTGAAATCACTTCATTAGTATTCATATTGCTTTGAGTGCCAGAGCCAGTTTGCCAAACAGATAAAGGGAAGTGTGCATCGAGTTTGCCTGCAATTACTTCATCGGCAGATTTGGCAATCAAATCGCATTTGTCTTTAGCCAAAACTCCTAAGTCGGTATTGGCAATAGCCGCAGCTTTTTTCAAGATACCCATAGCACGGATAAGTTCACGAGGCATACGCTCAATACCAATTTCAAAATGGATTAAAGAGCGAGCTGATTGAGCACCATAATAGACATCGTTAGGCACTTCAATTTCGCCCATTGAATCTTTTTCTATTCTCATTGACATACAAATTTCCGAATTGTTAATTTTTAAAAAAGCAATTTAATTGATTTTTCAATTTTAATTTTGACAATACTTAAAAACTCACAAATTATTTTTGTAAATTTGTATTCAAATATCTCGCAAACAAGGGGATGATTTGGATTCGACGGGAATCGGAAGTCGAAAGTCGCATGTCGTGCTTGATGGTGCCGCACGTAAATACAACCGTTAAAATGAAAAACGCAAACGAAAACTACGCTTTAGTAGCCTAACCAAAAAGTTACGCTCTCATCTTTAACTGAATGTATCTGTTCCGTTCAGCTAAAGGTGTCGAAATCAGACAGAAGTGCTAATAGGGGTGCAGCAGACCTAACGGCGAGACAAATGTTGCTTTGAGAAGTTATGCCTGTTGCTTGGCGAATGACCAATCGAGATATATAAAGCAAATAAACATGTAGTGGCCTAGTTGGAAGTTTTTCGGACCCGGGTTCGAACCCCGGCATCTCCACAGAGTAAAGAAAGCTCATATTTCAAAAGAAGTGTGAGCTTTTTTTGTGCGTAGGCTTCATTAATAATCCTTGCCTAAATTGCGTTTAAAACTGAAATAATTTCATCGCCAATTTTTGCTATTTTCTTTCCTGCAAAACCTTTAATTCTTGATAATTCTTCTAATGATTGTGGTTTAACTTTTGCAACTGACATTAATTCGGAATTATGACAAATCATATAAGAAGGAATTCTTAATTGATTTGCTTTATCTTCTCGCCATTCTTTTAGTATGGCAAATATTTCTTTTTCTTCAGCATCTAATTCTTTGTAATCTGTAATTGCAAATTTTTTACTTGGTTCTATAAAATCAGAGTAAATATCTTCATAGAAAATAAGTACAGACCAGTAATTTGGCTGACCAACTATGAGTTCAATGGCAGTTTTTCTTACATTAACAGAAGCAAGAAAATTATTAATATTTTCTTGATCTGAATCAATATTCTCTTTTGTTAGTCTTATCTGAAATGATTTGACTTTCATTGTAAACCTTTGAAAAAAATTATTACTTATTACAAATTGAAAACACAAAAAGAAAATTATATTATTTGAATTAGAGGTAAGATTTTAGTTGAAATCTTAAATCCTCAAATTGAGGCATATAAATTTCAATTAATTTCTTGTATTCTGATTCAAGCACTTCTTGTTTAAATGAATGGAATGAAATTTCCCTACTATCAATCATATCCAACCAAGGTTTTAATTTTTGAATTAAATTATTATTGTATGCTTCAATTGAAACATTTTTAGCATTATTTATATTTTTCACACCTTGGGATTTGAGCCATACTTTCATAGCTTTCCAAGCATAAACGTGGGTATATTCAAAGCGTTTCAACATACCTTCTTTAGTTATGTCTGAGTGAGGTAAGGTATTCTCATTAATTGCATTTTGAAGATGTATAAACACTAATTCAAAATTATTAAATCTATCTTCTAAAGTAAGAACTTCTACTACTTCCATTTAAATATTCCTCGATTAAAAATTATTAATGTTTTGTACAAATAAATTTCAAATACTTTGACCAAAAGTTAGTAAATTATTACCAAAATCTAGTAATGAAAACTCTTTTTGTCCTCAATGCTTGGTTTCTAAATTTCCATTAGAGTGAATTGTAACATTGTTTTCAATCAAAGTTTGATAAAACCCATCAATATCAACGCAACGGATATAAACTTGCCCATAGTTTTCAGCAGGGTTGAGAGTTTTATGTTCAAAAAAATGAATTTGTATATTGTCTTTTTGCACCATTAAGTAATCATCATAGTCAGCATCACCAAAAATTTAAAGCACAACTTACTTCAAGTAGTAATCTTTTGTGATAGACTTACTTTTCATTGGCAATTTTGGATTTATTTCTGTAAGCATAGTTTTGTTTGTTTGAAAATTAATAAATATTGAATTACAATTTACGAAATTCAAATAAATTTATAATTGTAAATTTAATGAAAACTTACCCCAAATACAACTCACTATCTATCGTCAAATGCTGAAAGTGAATACGTAAGTGGTGAAAATGAAGAAAATCAATATTATCGGCTCGGGTTTTGGGGCTTTATCTTTAGCAATTCGATTGCAGTCAAACGGTTATCAAGTTAGAATTTTCGAGAAAAATGAAATGGTAGGGGGTCATGCCTACCAAATTAAAGCAAAGGGCTATACTTTCGATATGGGGCCTTCGCTAATTACTGCACCCGAGATAATCCAAAGTGTTTTTGCTTCGGCGGGTAAAAATATGAATGATTATCTTGATTTGCACTATCTCGACCCATTCTATAGAGTTTATTTCCACGATAAAACCTACATAGATTACAATGGTAATGCTGAACAAATGAAAGCACAAATGGCAAAATTCAACCCAGATGATGCCATAGCTTATGATAAGTTTATTGATTTCAGCGAACAAATCTACCACGCAGTTATTACCGATGGACTTGGTTCAAGACCTTTCTCCGATCTGAAAACTATGATTAAGTTTATTCCAAGAGCAATGCAAACACAAGCTCTTTTTCCTGCTTATACCCACACGAGCAAGTTTTTCAAAGATTTCCGTCACAGATTTATGTTTAGTTTCCACCCCTTATTTATTGGTGGAAATCCATTCCGAGTACCTTCAATTTATTTGATGATTTCTTATTTGGAAAAAACTGGTGGCGTTTGGTATAGCACTGGAGGTATGTATAGCTTGGTAACAGCTCTAAAAGATATTTTCTTGGAGAAAGGCGGCGAGATTCACACAAATGCAGAAGTTACTAAAATAGAAATGCACAATGGATTAACTTCTGGAGTAATTGCTAATGATAAGTTTTATGAGTCCGATGCAGTTGTTTCAAATGGAGATGTAACTCATACATATATGAAGCTGATACCAGAACAATATCGCAAAAAATGGACTGACAACAAATTAAAAAAGAAACAATACTCAATGAGTAGTTTTGTGCTTTATCTTGGCACAAAGAAAAAATATCCTGAATTGCTACACCACACTTTAATTCTTTCCGAACGCTATAAAGAGCTTGTGAAAGATATTTTCGATAGACATATTCTGCCAGAAGATTACTCTATGTATTTGCACGTGCCAAGCCGCACCGATGACTCGATGGCACCTGAAGGATGTGAGAGCATGTATATTTTAATACCTGTAACTAATATGAAAGCAGATATAGATTGGAGCAAAATGGGGCAAATATTTGCTGATAAAATAATAGATGGTTTGGAACACGATTTCGGAATGAAAGATCTAAGAGAAAACTTGGACTATGTCTCTTTTTTCACACCAGAAGATTTTGCTGAAAAACGTAACTCTTATTTAGGTAGTCCTTGGGGATTAGAGCCAACTTTATTGCAAACAGCATATTTCCGACCACATAACATTAGCGAAGATATTTCAAATCTTTTCTTAGTTGGAGCAGGAACTCACCCAGGTGCAGGAGTACCAGGCGTTATGCTATCAGCTGAAACAACAGAAAAGTTAATAAGAAAAAACATTGTTTAAGTGATGATTTACATTTCGACTCCGCTCAATGAACGTGAGTTAAAAGTTAAGATTTATATATTGTTTTTATTTTTTGAAGTAAAGATTTAGCTTCTTAACATTTTTAATATTTCTTGAGCATCTTGATAAATTGTTTCAAATTCTTTATCAGCTAAGTAACCAGTTTCTTTAAGAAGTTCAAGCCAATACATTGTCTCATCAGTTTCTTTTTGAGCAATGTTTAACTTGCAAACAAAATCTGCTTTTGTATGACCATTTTGAGCTTCTCTTACATTTGCACCTATTGAAGTACCTGAACGAAGTAATTGCTTACTTAGAACATACTCGTTCTTAGTATTACAAAGATATTTATATAAATTAATTATTCTAACTGAAAAGTGAAATGTTTTTTCTTTTACTGTTTCTTTTTCATTCGACATAATTAAACTCCTTAATGAATAAATTAACTCCTAATTCCTAAATCTAAACTCTAAACTATTTCAATCTTTTGCAGATAGCTATCACTCCTTTGCTGTCTTGGTTTTTAAAGGCAAGTATGTATTGTTCGCCACCATTTTTTATTCTTAAATCTTTTGTAATTTCTTCTGCAGATTTGAAATAATTTCTTGCAATCACATTTGCCCGTTCATTTTTTATTTGGGCTCTTAGTGCTTTTGTACTATATTTTTCTAATTTCTTAACTTGAAAAATTCTTCCTGGGAAATTCTCAACAAGCTTTTTTGAGGTATATAGATGAGTGTTTGCAGCTATTTTAATTAAGTCATACATTACTGAAAGTGCAGAGAAATTGCCAATTTTCATCAATGCAGCATCTGGCTCATAAAGGTATTCTTCAGTAGCAAAAGCATAATCAGGGGTTTTCTCAGTTGGCTCTATTTTGATTTGCTCCCACTTTCCAGCTGTGCATAAATCTGCTATTACTTCTAATTGCTTTGGCTCTCTTTCTAATATTATTAGTATTTCTTTGCATTCATTATCAACAGACACCACCCTAATTTGTGAAATATTTTTCATCAGTCGAATAATTTCTGAAAGGTCAATAAGTGGCGATATTTTAATAATTACTTTCTTGCCAATTGCCAATAATTGTTTTTGCAAACCAATAATATTTGGTTCTACTTCATTGAAAAGTATTGCTCTTTTGCCACCAATTCTGCGGTCTGGGTCTATATAAACTAAATCAAATTGCATATTATTATCTTTCAAAAAGTCTTCAGCTGACTTTCCAATTGTTTTGATTTCAATTCCAAGTACTTTTGCATTATATTCCAAAAGTAAAGTCAAATCTTTATTTAAACTAACCGCATAGTTGTTTTTATATTTATGAGCAATTGCATAAAAATCTATACCAAAGCCAGCAGTTAAATCTATAAAATTCTCACCCTCTGCCACAAGCGACGCTTTAAAGTTAGCAGTCAGTGTGCTGCTCGATTGCTCCAAATGCACATCGTCTGCCAATAACAATTCAATATTATTTGCAAAGTCAGGCAACTTATTCGCTATTTTCCTACGCAACCGAGCTTGGCGAATAGCGTATTTGTCAATGACAGTTATGTTCTTTTTGAAAACTAATTTATTCAAATCCTTATTTGCTATTTCCAATACCTTTGGTTTAATTTCATTATAATATGCAATTAAATATTTGGAATTAAATAGTTTTTCTTCTTTATTATTCATTTGTTTTGCCAATTGAATTTATTAAATTAATAAATTCTTCTTCGTTTAATATTTCCACTCCCAACTTGAGAGCTTTTTCATACTTAGAGCCAGGGGAGTCGCCTACGACTAAATAGTTTGTATTTTTACTGACTGATTTTATTTCTTTGCCACCTAATTTCTCTGTTATTTCGGCTGCTTCTTTTCTGCCAAATTTATTTAATTCACCAGTGAATACAAATGTTTTACCTGCTAACTCATCGGAACTTGCTTCCAATTCTTTTTCACTTAAAGCAAATTGCAATCCATAGCTTTTCAATCTATTTATTAATTCAATTTCGGTCGGATCTGAAAAATGGTCAATTAAAGTTACTGCCATTTTATCGCCAACTTCCCTCACAGAGCAGAGAGTATCAATATCTGCAGCTATTATTGAATCAATATCTTTGAATGTTTTTACTAATAGCTTTGCACTCGTTTCGCCTATAAATCTAATACCAATTGCAAACAATACCTTATGGAATGGTTGAGTTTTAGATTGTTCCAAACCAGATATTAATTTGTCGTAGCTCTTGCCACCCCAGCCATCTAATTGTAGTATCTCTTCTTTGAAATTATCAATTTCATATAGGTCAGCAATGTTTGAAATATAACCCAAATCCACAAATTGATGTACTACTTTCTCGCCCAAACCATCTATATTCATAGCATTGCGTGAGGCGAAATGTTCTATTTTTCGCTTTAGTTGCCAAGGGCAGTTTGCCGCATTGCAATAATGATGTACTTCTCCCTCTGGACGATGGAGCGGCGATTGCAAAGGACAAGGGCAAATTTGCGGAAATAAATATTCAACTGAATCGCTCGAACGGCTTTTCAAATCCACACTTACAACTTTCGGAATGACTTCGCCGCCCTTTTCAATAAATACCTTGTCGCCAATTCGTATATCTTTTTCGTTTATAAAATCATAGTTATGCAAAGTTGCTCGGCTAATAGTCGAACCTGATAAGAAAACTGGCTCTAACTCTGCCACAGGAGTAACCACACCAGTTCTTCCTACTTGCAAAGTAATATCATTCAGCGAAGTCAAAGCACTTTCGGCTTCATATTTAAAAGCGAAAGCCCATTTTGGCGAGCGAGCTACAAAGCCCAACTCCTCCTGTTGCTTAAGTGAATCTATTTTCACTACTATTCCATCTATCTGGAAAGGAAGGGTAGTGCGTTTTGAATCCCATTCAGCAATAAAACTTTGGACTTCATCTATATTATTGCACAATTGTGAATACTTGCTCACTGGGAAACCCATCTCCGACAGCAGTTCAAGATTATTAGAATGATTCTTCAATTTCAAATCATTAGAAGATAAATTATAGCAAGTTACTTGCAATTTCCTATCTGCCACATTTTTCGAATCCAATTGCTTTAAGCTACCAGCAGTCGTGTTGCGTGGGTTGGCGTAAGTCTTTTCGCCAAGTTCAGCCCTTGCTTCGTTCAGCTTTTGGAAATCGCTATCCAGCATATATATTTCGCCACGAACTTCAAAATCACTCATTCCATTAATTGGCTTGATTTCCAACGGTAAAGTGCGAATAGTGCGTACATTGTGCGTAACATCATCTCCCTGAGTTCCATCGCCACGCGTGACCGCTCTTTCCAGCTTGCCAGCTTTATAAATCAAGCTAATAGCCACACCATCGAATTTCAATTCACAAAAGTATTTACAAGCAGAATTATCCAAAACATCATGCACTTTTCTATCGAAATCAAGCATTTCTTCAGTTGAATAGGAATTGGAAAGCGAAAGCATTGGAATTTGATGCTGCACAGTTTCAAACTCCTTAATTGGTTCACCACCCACACGCTGAGTAGGGGAGTTTGGCGAAAGCAAATCGGGATTACCCTTTTCCAATTGAGTAAGTTCAGCCAATAAAATGTCATATTCCCTATCGGAAATGAGAGATTCAGAATCCTGATAATAAGCTTTATCGTATTTATTGATTAAATTTGTTATCTCCTCAACCCGATTTTTGATAGGATTCGCCACAAATGTCTCAGAATTGAATAAAGAAGGTTCTTGCATAATGTACAGATTTTTCTTTGCAATTTAATTAATTGGCACCTAAAAACGTCAAAATGAGTGAATTCTAGCAAGAAAATTAGTGATTTAAGTGAATATGAATGAAAAATATAAAGATGTTGAAAAAAGATTTTGTTATTTTTAAAATTATCCTTATATTTGTAATCCTAATTCAAAAAAAGTAGATAAAACAATGGCAAAAGCACAAACGTTTGGTGATAAATCCAAAAAAGGTAAAGGATCGGAGTTTACTTCTGTGAAAGTTATCAAGTGGTACCAAGATGAAAATCGCAATGGGTCACTAAGAATATTAGAAAAATTCGTTAAAGTTAAAGACTTAGCGGAATTGAATACAATAGACATTAATAGATAAGGTAATGAAAAGATGAGAAAAGGTATTCATCCATTTTATAGAACAATCGACGTTCTAATGACTGACGGATCTACATTCCAGACTCGCTCTTGCTTTAAGTCTGAGAAAATGGTTCTTGAGATTGATTCAAAATCACACCCATTCTTCACTGGAAAGCAAATGTTGATTGATACTGCTGGACGTGTAGATAGATTTAATAAACGTTTTGCAAAAGCAAACGAACTTAAAAATAAAACAAAATAATATAAATCAGGACTGAAAATGGCTGCAATTTTCCCAATGCAAAGCAACAATAGCAAGCTGAACCAAAAAGAAAAAAGAGTAATTAAAAAGAAAGTAAATCCAATTGCTGGCATCTATGTTGTTGACCACTTGGATAGCAAATTGCTTTCTAGATTTACTAACGATCAAGGTAAAATCCTTCCTCGTAGAATTACTGGCGTTTCGGCTTACCAACAAAGACAAGTAGCAGCGGCTATTAAATACGCTCGCCACTTAGCTTTGGCTCCATTCGTTGCTCAAGATATTGCTTAATTCCACATCTTTAAATAAGCAAAAAATAGCAATCAATCAAAATTTAAGAAAGGTTTCCTCAAAAAGGAAACCTTTTTTTTGTGCGAAGTTCTAATCTCATTATTCCAACAACGCTATTACCTTTCTATAAAATAGGAAGTCAGCTCTGATTAAATAGTAGTGTATTTGGCGAATTCCAATCAAAGTAGAAACATTCTTCCCAAAAGTTAAAAATACTCTAATCACAAACAAATATTTGTAACGACATAGAAATATCAATATCTTTGTTTATTCATAAATGGAGGTTTCTATGAAAAACATACTGAACATCAGTAGAGTTCAAAGAGGACACACTCAAACAGTTAGCAATATTTATCTAATCCGACCTTGCAATTTGCGTTAATTGGGCTTAAAGACGACAATATTTACCCAAATATCTAAATGGATAGAGAATCAAATCAAATTGCGAAACATTCAAATGAAATATTTATGTTGTTGTGAAATGAAAAGTATTGTAAGTTAGTGGAATAGAATCAATCATAAAGGAAAAGAAATGAATATATTTAAAATCTAAGCAAATGGCGATGGTACAATTAATGAAGCTAATATTTCTGCTTTCTTAGGTTACTTACTTGACCCTTACCAAGACCACGGACTTGGTTTTGAATTCTTAGAAAGGTTTTTGGGTGTAATAAAATTTAATGAAGTTAATAAAGATTTTCTAGTTAGAAAATATGATTATTAAAGATATTACCTTCAATCCGCCTGTTGGAAGTGATAGATCTATTGTTGTAACGTCAACACTTAATTTAGAAAACCTGAAATATTTATTTGAATATTTCTTGCAAATTAAAAAAGATAAAGAAATTAATGTAATTTAATGGAATAAGAAAATGGATGGTCAAATGATTAGTGAATTAGATAAAATTGAAGCAATTGGACATAGTTCTTTTGAAGATTATGCCAAAGCAGATGGAGCTATGATTAATCTATACGGATTGAGTATTGATTAATACAATAATCTTAAGATTAATGGTAAATCAATAAAATAATACAACAACTTTTTTCCAAACTTAATAGGATTAATTATGGAAAAACTTGAACCAGAATTAAACATTGCTCAAAAAGGAGTAGTGAGTTTCTTTACAGCATTGCTAAAACCATTTCTTTATTTATTCTTTAAACTCGACCCAACTTTAAGCAAAAGTTTTAATGACCTACACAAAGCTCAAAAAGACCTTGACGACACTTGGGAAGAATTAGCAAAAAAAAGAAAAGGTACGAACTTAGATCACGATTTAATTATGAAAAAAATAAACGAAATGTAAGAGTATAGAAAACAACAACTTGCATTATATTTCCAATTTGGAATTGTCATATTTTTTTCGTATAATTGCAGGACGTATTCAGAACATTTCAGGAAATCATTTTGAATAAAGACATTTTTCATAAAACCTTTATTGAATTAACATCAAGAACGTACCCATATGGAACAGAATCACAATTAGATATATTTAAGTACCTTAAAGAATATACTTTTGATGGTGATAACGTAATGGTCAACATAGGGAATTCTAGAACTATATTCACATCACACCTTGATACTTACACCTCCACCGTTGAGGATATACACCATAGTTTAAAAGGAGATTTTATTCATACTGATGGGAGTTCTATACTAGGGGCTGACGATAAAGCCGGTGTCTTAATAATGCTTTACATGATTGAGAATAAAATTCCAGGAAATTACATATTCTTTACAGGAGAAGAAAGAGGCGGAGTTTCATCTAGACGCTTCACAGAAGTTCCTGAAACATCGAAATGGATAAAACACAATATAGACAGAATCATAGCTTTCGATAGGGGTGGATATAATCAAATAGTAACTTCGTTTTATGGGACATCTGGGTGTTCTAAATTGTTTGCCAAAAACTTAAAATCAAGAATTTTTAAAATAAGTGGAAAAGAATTCAAGTTAGTAGACGGTAGGTTTTGTGATGCTACTAATTTTATAGATTTTGTACCAGAGTGTGTAAACCTGAGTGTTGGGTACTTCAAAGAACATACTGTAGAAGAGTGTGTAGACATGAAATATCTTTACGAAATAGCAAAAGTTTACTCGAATATAGAATGGGAACTTTTAACACCTCATAGAAATTTGAAACCAATATTAAGCCATTCAGAAATCAAAGAACAATATGTTTCTATATTGGATTACAGTGAACTCATGTTAGATGAATTAGATGGCGATATTGATGTCGATATTAATATGGTATCATAATAACAAAAGAATATTAAATGACATTTTACATACAAAAACAACACAAGTAGAAAAATGAAAAGGGAAGTACCAGCTTGCTTGCGGAGGGTGTTAGGACTGCCAAATGACCGCATTTCGACTGGAACAATAACCGCAATCCTACAGGCACAAAGTCCAAATTCTTACAGGCACAAATTACTGCATTTCTACAAGCTCAAGTTAACATAAAAAAAAAGAGACAAGTAAAAGACGAGTATCTACAGAAAAAGAAAAAAAATATTTACACTTTTATCAATTTTGCATATTTAAGCATTAGACTTTTTTTGCCAACTGAGTTGAATCTAACTGTGATTTGTTTCATATCGCCTTCGCCTTTCATTCCCGTTACTACTCCCAGCCCAAAGTTAGAGTGTTGTACATTGTCACCTAGCTTATATTTCTCTGTTAAAATGCTTGGCTGTGCTACTTGCGAATAATTATAATCATCGTTAACTTGTGAATAGTTATTTGCATTTTGGCTAAAATTAGGTTTTGGTTTTGTAGTGCCAAAAATTTGATTAGCAGCTGTGCGATTGTAGCTAACTTGTGAGTATTCTCTATTTAGTGCGTCTTCTTTTGCTTTTGCTCCAGCTTTCCAATTTAAAACATCAAAATTAAGTTCTTTCAAAAATTGCGATGGTAAGCATTCTTGAGTTTCACCGAATTTAGTCCTACGTTTGGCATAAGTTATGTAAAGTTTTTCTTCAGCACGAGTAATTCCCACATACATCAATCGGCGTTCTTCTTCAATATCGTCGCTGTCGTCTCGAATCATAGGGAAAAGTCCTCGCTCCAAGCCAGTCAAGAAGACAATAGGGAACTCTAATCCCTTTGCCGAATGCAATGTCATAATCGTTACGTGGTTGCCACTAGTGTCTTTCTCGTCATAATCGGAAAGGAGGGTAACTTGCTGCAAATAATCTGAAAGACTTCCTTCGGGATTGGCATTGAAAAAGTTTCTCAAATCATTTAATAATTGTTGAATGTTGTTCCAACGGTCGTTTGCGTCATCCGTACCCATTTCTCGGTACATTTCGGGCAAACCAGTTGCTTCAATATATTGATAAATTAATTCTGCGAATTGTCCATCTTTTTCAACTTGGGTGTAATTCTCAATTAACTTGACAAATTTCAAAATAGCATTGACAGCTCTAGCTTGCAAACTAGTTATTTGTTCTGAATTAATCAAGCCAACATAAATGGAAGTGCCTTTATTGCTGGCAAAATCACGAACATGCTGAAGGGTAGTATTTCCAATTCCACGAGGCGGCTCATTTATAACTCGATAAAGAGATTCATCGTCACGCTTATTTATAAGAAGTCGCAAATATGCCAAAGTATCTTTGATTTCCTTGCGTTTGAAAAATGAAACCCCACCCACAATAACATAAGGTATATTGTTTATTCGTAAGGCATTTTCAAGAGGCAAAGCTTGAGCATTAGTGCGGTAAAGCACAGCAAAGCTTCGGTAGTCATGGTCTTTACTAATTTTAGATTTGATAATATTGACGATTCTGCTGGCTTCGTCTCGCTCGTCTTCGCAATCAATAATATCAATTAAATCGCCGTCTTTATTGTCCGACCAAATTGTTTTTGGCAATTGATTTTTGTTGTTTTTAATAAGTGAATCGGCAGCGGCTAATATATTTTTAGTTGAACGGTAATTTTGCTCCAAACGAACTATTTTAGAATTTGGATAATCTTTCTCGAATTCCAAAATATTCTTAATGTCCGCACCACGCCATTTATAAATACTTTGAGCATCGTCTCCCACAACACATAAGTTTTGGTGTGCTTTTGCTAATAAATTTATTACTATATATTGAGCTTTATTTGTATCTTGATACTCATCTACAAGTAGGTATCTGAATTTTTCTTGATATTTGCGAAGCACTTGTTGCGAAGATTCAAGCACATCAATAGTTTTCAAAATCAAATCATCAAAATCCATAGCATTGTTTTGTTTCAAATATTGCTCATAAACTTCGTAGATAAAACCAACTTGTTTATCGAAAGTAGTGCGAGCTTGATTTTTAAATTCAGCAACTGACTTCATTTGGTTTTTTGCATTTGAAATTCTACTTCGCACTTGCTGAGGTGGAACAGACTGATGAGCAATTAATAGCTTGTTCATCACTGTTTTAATGGCAGCTAATTGATCATCGGCATCATAGATAGTGAAGTTTGAATCGTAGCCAATTGATTGAGCTTCAAATCGCAATATTTTAGCAAAAATAGAATGGAAAGTACCTGCCCATATTTTGGCTGCCGTATCTTCACTAACTATTTTTGAAATACGAATTTTAAGTTCTTTGGCTGCTTTATTAGTGAAAGTAAGAGCTAGTATGTTCCAAGGAGCAATGCCTGAAGCAATCAGATACGCAACTCGCTGTGTGATAACTCTGGTTTTACCAGAGCCAGCTCCTGCAATTATTATTAATGGACCATTTTTGTGCTGTGCGGCTTCTTTTTGTTTCTCGTTCAGCCCGCTGAAAATATTATCAATATTGTCTATCATTTTTTAAAGTTTTTAGATTAAATCAATCAACAATTTATGAAAGACTCTTAAAACCTTTTAAACAATATTTGTAGGGTTAAGAATTTGTGAAGAGTTCTTCTTGTTTGTCTTCTTGATCATCTTCCTCTTGTTGGCGAGGATATATATTAGATTGAGCAGAAATATTCAATAACACTCCAATAGCTGCGGAATAAATTACAACTGCAGTACCGCCATAAGAAAGGAAAGGGAATGGTACACCTGTTGTAGGTAGCAAACTTGTATTGACTCCTGCATTCACCATCACATATATTGAAAATGTGGTAATAATACCAGTAGCTAAGTAATAACCAAAAGCATTTGGAGCATTTTTAGCTACTTTAAAACCACGGAATACAATTGTGGCATACAATGCAATAATTGCAGTAAGTCCAATAAAACCATATTCTTCACCAATAACTGAGAAGATAAAGTCACCATAAGATTCGGGTAGGAACAAATGCGATTGACGAGATTGACCTGGACCAACTCCAAAAATACCTCCATTACCAATAGCAAGAAGTGCTTGATTTGCTTGATAGCCAACTTTTTCACCCATATCTTTAGCTCCTTCGCCCATTCCAAGATATGTTAAAACACGATTCATACGATAAGAAGCACTTAGAAATGCTGAAACTCCGACAACGAAAATAACTAATCCGCTAATCCAAAGATGTTTCCAACGCACACCACCAACAATCATAAGAGTGAAGCATATAGCAATGATAGCTCCAACTGCAGAGAAATTTGGCTGAAAAGCAATAGGCAAACATACGGCACCCATCCAAATCATAAGTGGTATAAATCCAAACTCTAAAGTACGAATGATTGATTTACCATTAGCTAATAGGTTTGCAAAGTGAGCAATTAAGGCAAATTTAGCTAACTCAGATGGTTGGAATTGAATTGGACCAATACCAATCCATCTGGATGCACCTTTTGCACCAATGCCGACAAACAAAACTAAGATAAGCAAAGTTATTGAGCCACCCAGCATTACTTTGGTGAATTTTCGATATTTGTTGTAATCAATTTGTGAAAGGGTAATCATTGTGCCAATTCCAACTAACACCATAATCAAATGGCGAATGTAGAATCTATCTGCAAAGCCAGATTTCTGCATTGAAATGGGAGAACTAGCCGACTGCACAAATGATATACTAAATAGCATAAGTGCTAGCACAGGTAGCAAAATGAACCAATCTATATGCCCTTTTTTTCTCTCTTCCATTGCAGTATCTCCTAAATCTTATAGTAAAGAATTTACAATTTCTTTGAAAACATTGCCACGGTGTTCGTAATTTGCAAACATATCGAAACTTTTGCAAGCAGGAGTGAATAAAACAACATCACCACTTGAAGCAGATTCTTTTGCAAGTAAGATAGCATCATTGAAAGTAGTTGCTTTTTGGCAGCTTTTGAAAGCAGAGAAATGATTATTGATAGAATCAGCTTCGTCTCCTATACAAATTATAGTTTTTACATGCTGCTTTACAATTTCATCTAAGAATTTATAGTCATTATTATCGCCTTGCCCACCAGCAATCCAAACAATTGGACGCTTATAGCTGCTTAAGGCATACCAAGTGGCATTTATATTAGTGGCTTTAGAATCATTTATGTAGTCCACGCCATCAATATTGCGAACGAATTCTAATCTATGTTCTACTCCAGAGAATTTAGCTAATGCATCACGTATGTCTTCATTGCGAACTTCCATACGGCGGCAAGCAAGAATTGCTGCCATTGCATTATATAAATTGTGGGTACCAGGAAGTCTCATTTCCCGTGTAAGCATCAATTCCTCTTTTTTATTATGCTGCAAATTGGAGATGACAAGCTTTTCTTCGCTGATGTAAATATCGCTATTTGTATCTTGAAGAGAGAAGTAAGCTTTGCTGGCATTCGAAGTGAATTTTCCCCCCAGCGTCTGATCATCTTTATTCAAAATTAGTAAATTATCAATATTTTGGTTCTTTGTAATTTTCCACTTTGCATCAACATACTGTTCAAAAGTACCGTGGTATGCCAAATGGTCTGGGGTAATGTTTAAAATAATAGCAATATCGGGTTTGAACTTGTCTATCCTATCTAATTGATAACTCGAAACTTCGATTACAAGAATTTCATCTCCAATTAAATTATCAACAACTTTAGAAAGTGGAGTACCAATATTCCCCAGTGAAAGTGATTTTTTGCCAGACTTTTCCAAAATATAGTGGATAAGACTGGTAGTAGTGGTCTTACCATTAGTCCCAGTAATTGCTATAACTTTATTATTTTTAATATAGTTATAAGCAAACTCTAATTCGGAAATTATCTTAATATTCTTTGCTTCTGCTGTTTGGATAACTTTTGTTTGCGGAGGCACACCTGGAGAGGTGATAATTAAATCACAATCGGCAAAACATTTATCGGTATTGCCACCAAATTCATAATTTATGCCTAATTCGTCAAATTCTTTAATTGTATCTTGGAACTTATCGCTTAAAGCTGATTCAGTTACAAATACTTCGTATCCTTTTCTCTTAGCTAATTTAGCAGCTTCGCTACCACTCTTGGCAGCCCCTATAATAGTTACTTTCATTAAATTTGTATTCTTTGTTTAATCAATGGAAACAAAATTAAGAAAAACCAGTTCATTTATTTAAGAAAATGAGAAAACGATTGTTAAATTATGCTTTTTAAGAAAGAAAAATTATGTTACTTTTGTCAGTGAATGTAAAATATAACGATATCTATGATTTAGAAAATCTTATGCTACATAAAACTATGGATAAAGAACTAATAGAAAAATATGATTGATTGGATAAAAACGAAAAGATATTAATCAATAATTTGATTGACAATCTTTTTAAGACAATTCATTCAAGTTGGAAGAACCAAAGTCTTTTAATGGAATATTTGTTGGGAAAATCATAATAAGTGATAATTTTGAAGTGAGTTAGAAGAATTTAGTGATTATCAATAAAACATTGCTTACTTCTTCGATTTAAACTTCTCTGCTAATTTTGCTGCTAGGGGATTATTATCTTCTCTGTTTTCGAGATTCTTTTTGATTTCAAGAGTGCCTGTATCAAAGCCCTTTTCTTTGGCTAACTCGTTAAGCTCAACTTCATCATCTGGCAATGATTTGCTATCTAATCTTTCTAAATCTTGCTTTTTAATGTTTTTTTGCTTTTCAGCTAAGTGCATTGCAAATGAAACAATTGCATCTTTTTGTTCAGTATCCAGCTTTGGCTCAGTTAAGTTTGTAACTTTGCTTTTAGGAGTAGTTTCTTTAAATGAAGAAATCACCTCATCTTTACTGCTTTCAATAACTTGCTTTGATTCTTTTATAGGTTTTTCTTTTGCCGTTTTTTCCACAGAATGAGTTAAATCGGGACGTGGCTCGGTATCATTCTTTTTGGTTAAAGCACGCTCAAGCATTTTTAATACGTTTTCTTCTTCGTCTTTCTGTGTTTCTTTTCTTTTCTCAGGTATGTATGATTTCAAAAACTCTTCGATTTGTAAATTCTGAGTTTCTTCCACAACGTTTGGCTTAATTTCTTTTGGCTTAGGAGTAACAACTAAATTATCTTTCGTGAACTGATTGATTTTATTAGGCTTAAGTTTGCCATAAGTTTTATTAAGTATATTTGGGTTAGTCCTTTGGTTTGTAGCTTTAGGTTTTTCAACATAATCTTTTTGCTTTCTATTATAATTTTGGCTTGGAGCTTGAGTTTCTGGTGTTGCAAATGGAATTTTAGATTCCTTGTTTTTGCTATTTGCAAGCTGTTGAGCTTGTTTTTTTCGCCAAGAGAAGTAATAATACATTATTAATATAGCAAAGGCGAATAACACATAGCCAAGTGAAGAAACTAATTTACCAAATGTAAACTCTGGCAAAAAGCTATTCTGATTGTTAGTTTCGCCTACCATTGTTTTCTTTGTAGTATCTTTGGCTATAGTATCTTTAGGGGTTTCTGCTATAGCATTGGGATTCCCAAGTTCAATTCCAGTTTTCTCTTTGAACTTTTTGAAATATTCATTTGCTTTTGCATTATCATTATGTTTTTTATAGTAGTTACCTAATGCAGCTAAGTAATCATATATGTTAGATTCATTCTTTTCTGCATAGTTCAAAAGTTCAAGTGCTTCATTATCACTGCCATCATTGAGTTTAATCACTCCAAGAATAGCAGCGGCATTTCCTTCACCCATCTTAAATGCTTTCTGTAAATCATTGATAGCTAATGTTTTATTGCCAGATTCTAATGATAAAAGAGCAGTGCGATAAACATCTTCAGCTTGCGATAATTTTTCCCATTTGAAAAATTCCACCATAATCGCTTTTGAAAATGGTAGCGAGATTGCATTATATCCTCTCTTTTCACCTAATTGTAGTCTGGCAGTAATAATATTGCCTTGCTTTTCGGCACTTATTCTTTCAATCACTCCTTTACCAATCAAATCGGAAAATGAATTTTTGAAACCTGTAGATTCAAATGTGATTTCTAAACTTTTTTTATCTTCGGAAAGTGATGCTTTATACTGAGGAATTTCATTATAGTAGAAAGTAGCTCTGTTCAATGGATTAATAATTACTCTTTCTAACAGTTCATCTGAAAATAATGACTGTGAAAGTAAAATTGAGATTAGTAATATTTTTATCAATATTTTCAATTGAAAACCCATTAATTAGAGTATGGTAGTATCAGCTTATAAGTTGTGCCTTTGCCAATTTCGCCAATTACGCTCAACTTACCTTTGATTTCCTTTGTAAATTCATTAGCAAGATACAAGCCAATTCCTGTTTTGTGAGAGCTTGATTTAGAAAATATTGGTTCAAATACAGACTTAAGTTCGTTTTCATCTAATCCAAAACCATTATCAACTATGTTTATAGCCAACAATCCTTTTTTATGAGTATAAACTCCAATTTCAATTTTCCCACCTTCATCGCCAAATGATTCTCTTGCAAAATGAAGAATATTGAGTAGTATTTGTTCTAAGGTTGATTTTTTTAGATTTACTTTAAAGTTATTATTTTCGTAGTTCTTTTCTATCTTTATATCTTGCTCAAGAAATTGAGTTTCTGAAAGTAACAGAATTTCGTCTATCAAGTTAGTTACTATTTGTTCGGATTGCTTTTCTTCTTCAGATTCAAGCATCAAACCAGATAGTTTTGTGTTCATTGTAAGCAGTTTTGTGATTTGCTCTTTTATTATCTCAAATCTACGTTTCGGTTCGCCCAGACCTTTTTCAAGCAAATCCACATTCGATTTGATAATTTTAATTGGAGAGTCGTACTCTTTTGAAATTGCCGAAGCCATTTCGCCGATAGTTACGAGCTTTGATGTTTCCAACATTTGAGAGCTGAGTCCAGTTAGTTTAGAATTAATTTTATTTATTTCTTCTTTGCTTCTAATGTTATCAATAGCAAAGGCAGCATATTCAACAATAAGGCTTAAATCTTTTAGTTCTTGTTCTCCAATGTCCTCTTTTCTGCGAGAAGTTTTACAAATGAAAAAACCGATTACTTTTGCTTGAATAAAAATTGGTACTAAAATCAAATAAAGCTGATTCTGGTCTTTGCTATCTTCATAATCTAAGTTATGAATGATGTTAATATTCCCAGTTTCTGCCACCCAATCTATTATCCCTTGCTCTTCCATTCGGCGAACTTGAGAGTTGAGTTTGGAATTTGTTCCATTTTCTGAAACGGGCGAAAGGAAATTTGAATGGTCGAAAAAGTATAAATTTAACTCAATTATTCCATAATGCTGTTGCAATTTGGAATACATAGTTACGATTAGCTCTTCATTGGAATGGCATTCGCTCAATACTTTTGCAATAGAGCTATAATTAGATTTTGTTTTTTTCTTTTCATCTTTGGAAAGGACTTTTTCATTGAGCTGATTTCTCAGACTTTCAATTTCTTTTTGTAGCATAGAAACTGATAGCTCAAGTGACTCCATATATTCTTTCTGAGTTTCTTCTAAATTTGATTTTTTAGTGGTAACTCTTTTGGGTGTTTTTTTCGCAGATATATTTGGAGTAGTTTTGCCCATAGCTATTTATAAAGTGAATATGATGGCAGTGTTTGAAATTCCGAAGCCCTTTCAAATTCGTCTGAAAGCTCTTGTTTCAATTTTGCAATTGCTCCACCAGAGCTAAGGGTATCGTTTCCTGAAAAATCATCGAATATTTCAGTTGATAAATATAGTTCCGACTTTTTGCTTTCATTTATCCAAATTTTATATCCCATTTCCCCAGCAAACCATTCCGATAAGGACACAATTGCAGTAAGTGGCATATTTAGCTCGCCATTAGCCAAATTGTATTCACTTGCCTCAGTAAATTTTAAATATGGTGTATGGTGGAAACGAATTGCATCGCATAGATGAGCAGGGAAATTCCATTTTTCTGCCAACCAAGCTCCAATATCGCCGTGGTTGCAACCCAAAACAAGTTCTTCAGCTTCTATCAATGACATATTTTCTTGATCGGCAATAGCCCAAATCTTTTTGAAATGATAGTTGAAATTATCAGATAATATTATTAAACCCAAATCGTGCATAAGTCCTGTTACGAATGCCTCTCCAGCTAATTTATAGCCAAGCTTTCTGGCAAGCACACGGGAAGCAGCTCCACAAAAAAGGGAGTATTTCCAAAATTCATTTATATTAATTATAGATCGTTTCGATTTGCCGAAAAATCTTTGAACAACTAAGCCAATTACAATCTCTTTGATTGAATTTAAGCCCATTACGACTACTGCCAAATCAATTGTAGAAATTCTTCTGGAGAACCCATAGAAAGGGGAGTTTGCTACTTGTAGCACTCGGGAAGCGAGAGTTTGATCTCTTTCGATTAATTTTGCTAATACACTTGCAGACACATCAACGTTATCTAGAGCTCTCAACACCTGCGATATAACAGTTGGTATTGTTGGAAGCTCACGTAGAGAATTTAGTTTTCGTCTAACGTTTGCATTAAGCATGTTCGTATTCTTTTAATTTCGCTTTCAAATCGCCAAGCACTTGCGAATGTATCTGGCATATTCTGCTTTCTGATACATTCAAAACTATGCCAATTTCTTTGAAAGTAAGTTCTTCGTAATAATACAAAGACATTACTGTGCGTTTTTTCTCTTGTAAGTTTACAATATATTGTTGAATTAACTCCACTCTTTCTTTGTTTACCATATCGTCGAGAGTGGTTATAGAGTCTGCATCTGAAACAGATTCGAGTATATCCACTTCTTCATTGTCTTGGTAAACAATTTGAGTTTCTGCTAATGACATTGAAGCTTTGGCTGCTGCAGCCGCTGCTAAGTACGATTCGTATTTGTCGGGAGTAATACCCAAACGTTTGATAATATCTTCTTGTGAAGCTTCTCCAAAATTTGCACCTTTCAGCTCATCTGTAGCCGCAACTAATTCTTGTGAACGCTTTCGAGCAGTACGAGAAAGCCAGTCAATTCTACGAAGTTCATCTTGTATCATTCCTCTGATTCTTGGAATAGCGAATGATTCAAATTTCACACCACGAGTAAGCTCGAAACGATCAATTGCTTCGTGCAGTCCCAAGATACCTATGCTAGTGAAATCTTCACTTGTAAGTATAGAGTTAGTGGGCAAGTTCATGTGTTTCTGCACATATTTAACTAGCCATATATAATGCATAACGATACTCTGCTTCACCGCCAAAGTTGGGTTTGAAGTATAGTTTTGCCACATCTCTAATATTTGCTCTTCTGTAAAAGCCATAATACACTGCTATCAAAAACTATGCAATTTTATTTGCAAATTAATAAATTATTTTTTCTCTTTCTTCTAAATTATTCTAAATTACTTTAAAATAAATTATTTAAAAATTTGTGTTGCTAAATTCTCTATTGAATTCTGCACCTAAGTCGTCGTCGAAACTTTCCAAAACTGACTTTTTCTTCACTGGGACTACTTCCAAATCGAGTAAATCTGATTCTGTTTCTGCTTCTTCGCCAAATGGATTTAAATCATTTTCGTCGAATTGCATAAATTGTTGCTCATTCAAATCAATATTAGGTGATTCCAATGAAGGTTTTTTGCTTGGTTTTTCATCAATTATTGTTGTAACGAAGTCCATTTGGCTAATACCAGCATCAACTGTTTCTCCAAGCAATTCCATTTCTTTATTTCTATCGTCTCTGATTGATTTGCCTGCCATTTTCTTAGCCGCAATTTCTTTTTCAAGTTCCACCATTTGAGCAAGTTCGTCTTCTTCTGCTTTTTTCTCTTTCGTCGCTCGCTCAGCTTCCATAACTCTAAGTTCTTCAGCTTCTACTAATTTATCTTGAGAGACAAGCAAGAAAAGACCAACCATTATAACTCCAACACCCAAATAAAGGGCAGTGAAAATCATAAATGAATTGAAGACAGTATCGTTCAATGGTTTTTCTATTCCAAAGTACATAATTATGAAAGCCAAAGTAGTTATAAGCAAACTAATTTGACCTAGCAATTTGAAAGGAAGATTAATCATAGTTTTCACTCGCTTAGCTTCTTTCTTTTGCTTTACAAGCATTCGCTTTTCTTTTTCTTTCTTTTTCTTTTGCTTTTCTTCGTGTTTTTTCTTTAGCTCAGCTTCTTCTTTTTTCTCACGCTCAAGCCGCTCTTTCTCACGAAGTTTTTCTTCTTCTTTTGGGTCTATTTTTTTATCTTTTGCCATTGCGATTAATTACTCATTTGAACTACAGTTTTTTTTGCTCTTGCAATTAATTTCTTTGCAATTTTTTCGAGTGCTAAGCTAGCTTCATTTTTGGGAGCTAACTTAGTGAATAATTCTTGTTTAAGTATAGATTGTCTTATTTCTCTATTGTAAGGAATATAGCCAATCACTTCCAGCTTCACACTTAGGAATTTTTCTGTCGCTAAGTTCAGCTTTTTGGTGATTTCATCTGCATCTTCTACATCTATAACATTATTTACAAATAAGTTAATATATTTTTTCGGTAACATTTTGAGTAATATTTTAATCAATCCATAAGCATCTATTATTGATGTAGGTTCGTCTGTTACAACTACTTGCACCAAATCGGCAATATTGCAACATTGCAATACATTGTCGGAACCACCACTTGGAGTATCTATAATAATTATATCGTAATCTGAATAAACTAATAAATCTTCGAAAACTCTTAATATAGATTTACCATCTTTAGTTAAACTGCCACCGCTGGCTGGAGTATCAGCTAATAAATGAAAATTATTATTCAATTTGCAAACTGCTGTAAGCACATTCACTTGCCCGCTATAAACTTCTGAAAGGCGAACAGGCGGCTCTACACCTATGATTATATGTTGATTTGGGAAATCGGAATTAGCATCCCAAAGCAATACTTTCATTTTTTTAGAAAGAACATTTGCCAAATTTGCAGCAAGCACACTTTTGCCTACTCCACCTTTGCCACTGCAAATAGTTACAACAAAAGGATTTTTTTTAAAATCGCTCATTTATAAATCCTCAAACATCATATCTATAAACTTATTGCTATCTGCTGGCTCCACTTCGTCTGGAATTTGCTGCCCAGTAGTAAAATATGCCAATGGAATTTTATTATTAACTAATGCTGAATAAACTCCACCCACTCTATAGATTTCATCTAATTTAGTTAGCACAGTGCCAGTTGGCTTTAGCTGCGAAAATTTACTAATTATATCAGAAATAGTAGCTTCGCTCATATTCGCATTCAATGTCAAATAAGTTTGATCTGGACGAATTGACTTTTGGATATTCTGTAATTCATTCACGTAATCTTTATTTTTATAGCTTCTTCCAGGTGTATCTATAAAGACAAAATCATAATGTTGCTCTGCTTCAATTATAGATTTAATTTCATTTGCAGTATATGCAATTCTGAATGGCAAACCTGCAATAGATGAATAAGTTTGCAATTGCTCCGAACCACCAACCTTATAAGTATCCGATGAAATGATAAGCACACTTGCTTTATGCACCCACTTGCAAACAATTGCAATTTTCACAAGCGACATAGTTTTGCCACTGCCAGTTGGGCCGACAAACATAACTGTTTGAGATTTATCTTTGGGAACTAATGTTTCGGCAATAAATAGCTCTTTTGCCAAATATTTTTTTGCATCGGTGAAAAGCTCATCATAGCTAAGCTGATGATTTTTCTTAGAAAGGAAGTTAATCATTTTCAGAGCTAAATCATCGTTCAGCTCAGCTTTTCTAAGAGTTTTATATAGATTAGAAAGATCTTTGCTAAGTGCAGTGCTATATTTATATTTAATTTGGTCATTAATGTCATTTAAAGTCAGCTTAATATTTGCCACTTCTGCAAAAATTTGGTCATAATTGTGCATTGTTACATTATTCTCAGGTTCACCAGCTTGCGAAACCATTGAGGATAATGTTTTAATTTCAGAAAGTTTTTCCTTCATTGGTCTTTTAGTTGAGTTGGCATCATCAATAGCAGCCACAATTTCAAAGATTGGGTTGCCATTGGCATCAACAGTATTCTTAGAGGAAAGTATAATAGCATCTTCCCCAAGGTCGGCTTGGATAGCAACTTTTCCTTCATTGAAAGAACCAGCAAAGTATTTCTTAATTTTCATATTGAACAAAGGGCTAATATTAGCCAGATTTGTTTGACAACTTTAGTATTTCACTATGTAATGAAAAATCTATGCCAAGATGTTAAGAGTTGTCAATGATGAGTTCTGAGTGATGAGTAAAAAATTATCTTCCTTGGGCGAAGGTGAAAGCGAAACAGTCGTAGGTGGTAGGAAAAAGAGTGATGAGTGATTAGTGTTAAGTGAAAATTTATTTCTGCCTATTTAGGGAGATGTCAGCTTTCTGACAGAGGGTGTTAAGACTGCCAAACGTAATAAAACTTGTCATACAAGAGCCGTCTTGTAACTATTACAAATCTCAAACTTAGTATGGTTCTTTTTAAACTAGTTACATAGGAACTACCTGTTTTTAGAAAATCAAACTACCACAAAAAACTATTAAGCTCCGTAGGAGCGACCTAAAAACAAAACAACAAACATTATTTGTAATTTAATTTTTTTTCCGTATTTTAGATAAGAAATAATATGAACTAAAAGATCATTTAGGGAATGTGCGAGTAGCAATTGGCGATATGAAACTACCAGAAAATGAGGCGACAAGCACTCGTGGTGTGTCTCCATTTCTGACAGATGAAAAAACTATTAATGATTACTATCCATTTGGGATGACAATTGCGGAGAGGAGCTGGCAATCAACAGGTTATCGCTATGGCTATAACCAGCAAGAGAAATCTTTAGAAATTGATGCAAATGGAAACCACAACACAGCCGAATTCTGGGAATATGATACACGAACAGGCAGAAGATGGAATTTAGACCCAGTAGTAAAGCCGTGGGAAAGTAACTATGCTACATTTGCTAGTAACCCAATTCAAGTAATTGATCCTAATGGGGATGATGGATATTTTACACCTGGTACAAACCAAACTTCAAAAGAAGTATTGTCATTTGAGCAAAGAGGTATTAGAGAAAACATAGAAAATTTAGATGAATTCTTAGGTTACAACAGTAAAATTATAGATGTAGATTTTAATTTTGATTGGAATAGTAGTTTTCCTCATTTTCCCAAAGATAGGCAAGAAGGTGCTGAACAATTAGCAAAAAAAGTTCTTGATAAACACAATAATTATCCTGAAGAAGATATATCACTTTATGGATATAGTTGTGGAGGTGATGTAAATATGAGATCAATCCCTATTATAAGGAAAGGATTGATTAAAGAATTAGGTATTCTTAAAGGAATGTCTACAAAAATCCATTTAATTACATTGTCAACTCCTATGGATTATGCACTAGCAGACAAATTTATAAAGAGTGGTGACCCTAATGTAAATTGGATACATATTTATTTAGATGGAGATGATATGAATTCAATAGCAACAAAAGTAATAGGTACCATCCCTAGTATTCCTGAAAAATTCACACACTTTTGGAATAAAAAAATAAATTTCAAACAATATCAACTAAAATCAGAACAAGTTACTAGTGTTGAAAAAGAATTTATTGGAGGTAAACATGGCTGGCCTTATTTTCTAGGTGCTATGGAAAATTTAATAAATAGTATTTTAAAGAAATAATTAATATGATTAATAAAATAATTAAAATTACATTAAGTATTATTGTATTAATATCAATAGTTATTTTTTTTACTTTAAATGCTATATTTAATGATAATTATTATGTAGATCCGATAGAAAAGCATGAAAATATTGAGCATACGATAATTATTCCAGAAAATATTATTGGAGTGAAAAATTATCATATAGGAGTTTCAAAAGTAAAAGATGAATATGATGCAGAAGTAGGTTTTGGAATTAGAAATATAAATGATAGTTTAATAAAATATTTGGATTCAAAATTGTACGATAGACATCACTTATCCAAAGATAAGTTAGGTTTTATAACAAGATTAACTCTGTTTTCTATTTCAGATAAAAATGATGTTTATTTGAAAAAATTAAACTATATTGTTAATAATATGATTTTGTTTTATGGAGATAAATATACTATTTACGAATTAATTGGAAAATATAATGGTGTAATACCAAATGATATTTATCAAGAAATTACATTTATTTGGATTCAAAATAAAAATTATATTTCATTAATATTCACACTAAGCAACTCTTTCATACATAATACAAATTATGATAATAGAGAAAGTGACCGAATGAGTATAAATTTTAATATTAATTCAAAATATGAAAATGATAAAACTTTACGTGCTATAAGTAAAGAAAAATTAAAAACTTATTTTGTGCCAATTAATTAAGAATTATTTCCGTATTTTAGATAAGAAAGAATATGAACTAAAAGATCATTTAGGGAATGTGCGAGTAGCAATTGGCGATATGAAACTACCAGAAAATGAGGCGACAAGCACTCGTGGTTTGCTGGATTTCCCGACTTGGGCAATTGTACTTTTGGTTTAGACAACATTTCCAACTTTTAATTATGTAATCCTGTTCAGAGATTTCTTTAATACTTGGCAGTCATAACACCCCCAGTCAGCAAGCTGACAGCCCCCTGAAGGTGGCAATAATATTTGTACCAGTCTTAACACCCCCAGTCAGCAAGCTGACAGCCCCCTGAAGGTGGCAATAATATTTGTACCAGTCATAACACCCCCAGTCAGCAAGCTGACAGCCCCCTGAAGGTGGCAATAATATTTGTACCAGTCATAACCCCCCCAGTCAGCAAGCTGACAGCCCCCTAAAGGTGGCAATAATATTTGTACCAGTCATAACCCCCCCAGTCAGCAATCTGACAGCCCCCTGAAGGTGGCAATAATATTTGTACCAGTCATAACCCCCCCAGTCAGCAAGCTGACAGCCCCCTAAAGGTGGCAATAATATTCTTTCATTCATAACTCATAACTATCTTGCTAATCTTTTAATTCTGTAATCGTGTTCCAACAATTTTTCATTGTATTGATTTTGTAAATGCTATAGAATGTGTAAAACTTATACTTATTTGAAATATAGTCGGTTACTTATCGTGGATAGTTTTGTGTTGAAAAATTCGTTTTCAGCGAAATACAGTTTTCACTAAGTTGCTTTCCTATGAGCGTAAACTATAAAATACATTTGCCCAATTTCGAAGGTCCATTCGATTTATTGCTTTATTTCATCAAGCGAGATGAGATAGATATTTATGACATTCCGATTGCTAAAATTACGGAAGAATTCCTCAGCTATATCAGGTATATAAAGTTACTTGATTTGGAGTTGGCAGGGGATTTCATTCTTATGGCTTCACATTTGATGCAAATTAAAGCACAAATGCTATTGCCTAAACATGCTGGAATTGATGAAGAAACTGAATTTGAAGATCCAAGAACTGAACTTGTTCAAAAGCTACTAGAATACAAACAGTATAAAGAAGCGTCAATTGAGCTGGATTCTGCTTTAGAATATACTAAGCATATCTACTATAGAGAAGCTTATGATGCCGATATAGCTCAGTTTTCTACAGATGACAACTACAAAAATGCAACTTTGTTTGACTTGGCTAAAGCATTTAAAAAAATCATTGAACGCAACAAAGAGCGAAGTGTTGAACATAGAATAGAATTAGCTACTATCACTATTGAACAACAAGCTGACAATATAATTCAGTCTGTTCGTGCTTATAAGAAAATTTCATTCCTCACTTTGGTTGAAAATCAACCGAAAGTTGTGGTAGCTTTGACCTTTTTGGCTATGCTAGATTTGGTAAGAAACAACCAAATTTATTTTTATCAAATTGATAATTTTGAAGACATAATGATTACTGACGAAGATTTCAGCCCAGTCGAGACTGAGGCGGCTTAAGTTATGGAAAAGTTTACACCCTATTTTTTCAAGTTGACCGATTCGGACAGACAAGCATCGCTTGAAGCAATTATATTTGCTTCGGATACTACAATCACATTGAATGAACTTTACGATTTCATAATTGCCAAAGAACAATTGGAAAAAAGTGAGCATTTCGCATTTATGCAAATGGAAACGGATTTGTACGTTTTTGAAAATTATGCCTTCAATAAAAACGACATTCTTTCTTATATTGAGAGAATCAATCAAGACCTATCTGCCACTGGCCGTCCCTATCAAATAGTAAATTTTGCAAAGGGCTATCAGTATGCCGTAATGCCTGAATATGGCGAACTTGTAGCAAATTTGGTGAAATCAAAAACTAAGAAAAGACTTTCCCAAGCTAAATTGGAAACTTTGGCAATTGTGGCGTATAAACAGCCTGTTTCTAAACCGCAGATTGAACATATTCGTGGTGTGAATTCCAATGAAATTATTAATTCATTGCTTGATAAGAATTTGATTAAAATCGTGGGTCGTAGCGAAGCATTGGGTAAACCGCTTGTTTATGGCACTACAGATGATTTTTTGAGATTATTTGGCTTAAACCAACTTCAAGATTTGCCTCAACTTAAAGAGTTAGAGGAAATTCCAGATTTGATTATCAGACCAGAAATGGAAGGAATGCTTGGCGAGGAAGATGAATTCGATATAATCAATTCAGAAATTGGTTTGGATTCAGTTCCAAATTTAGATGAAGCCGAAGAAGAAGTTAATTTAGAACAGAATTTTTTGGCAGCCGAAGAAGTAGATGAATTAAAGCGCAATTTAGAAATTCAAAAAAATTAAGATTATGACTGATTTGAATTTAGAGCAATTCAAATTATTGGTGTTTGATTTTGAAAATGAAACACAATGGAAATTACTAAGTAATAAGCCAGTTGTACTTTATTTTTATTCCAATGGTTGTGGAAATTGTGTAATGATTAAGCCACTTTTAGAAATGCTTGAAGCCGAATACGAAAGTTCAGTAAATTTCTATAAAATTAATTCTGATGATGAAAAAGAAATTATAAATTTCTTTGGAATTACAGACAACCCATCTTTGCTTTTCATTCCGCTTGAAGGGAATATGAAAATGATAGGCATAGCTTCAAATTCAGCATACCGCAAGTTAATCAATGAATTCTTACTTAATGCAAATAAGAATTAAATTATCCCTAAAATTCTTTCTTTAAGTTCTTTTCGAGATAACTTTCCTTTTGACTTTATCTCTAATGCAACAGATTTTAAAATTGACTTGTACTTTTCACTTTCTTGTAATTTCTGGATTAAACTATCTAAAATTATTTGTTCTGTGCTTATTTGAAGTTGGTTTTGTCTTTTGGAATTGAAGAATCCGTTATTTTTATTCTCATTAGTTTTATGCTCTATAATTTGCCAAACGTTTTCAATTCCTTTGGATTCAAGTGCTGAGATTAATAGAATTTCAATTTGTTTTTTTGAATAATGATTAGCCGTTTTATATTCTTTTTGAGTCATCAAAGCAGAGTTATAATGTTCACCATCAGCTTTATTGATTAAAATCAAATCGCTAATTTCCACAATCCCTTTTTTTATGCCTTGCAGTTCATCGCCACCTCCAGGTAGAACCATAAGTACGAAATAATCAGTCATATTCTGCACTTCTGTTTCGCTTTGACCAACTCCAACAGTTTCAATAAGTATAACATCGAAGTCAGCTGCTTCGCAAAGTGTAATTGTATCTTTTGTCTTTTTGGCAACACCACCCAAATTTCCTGCCGATGGAGTAGGGCGAATAAAAGCATTCGGCTCTCGTACAAGTTGTTCCATTCTGGTTTTATCGCCAAGAATAGAGCCACCTGATACTTCGCTACTTGGGTCAACAGCAAGCACAGCTACCTTTTTACCAATTGAGCAGAGATGTAGTCCAAAGGATTCGATAAAAGTACTTTTACCTACACCAGGAGTTCCTGTAATTCCAATACGTATGCTATTAACGGACCTGATTGGAAGTGAATCAATAATATCATCAGCCAATTCTTGATGCTTGGGCAAATCACTTTCGCAAAGAGTAATAGCTTGGGAAAGTATTGCAATGTTAGATTTGGCAATACCTTCCACAAAGTAGTTTTTGTCTCTATTTGCTGTTTTAGTTTGCAAATTATTCTACGAATGAATTTTCAATTTCAGTAATTAAGGAATCGAATTTATGGATGCAAGCCAGAATTGTTTCAGGATTCATCATATCCGCTCCTGCATTTCTCAATATATTTATTGAATAGTCTGACTTCCCTGCGTTCAAGAAATAGAATAATTTATTCACTCCAACTTGTCCATTTTGGATAATGTTCTTTGATAATTTTTCGGAAGCAGCAAGTCCAGTGGCATATTGATAGACATAAAAGCAAGTATAAAAGTGCGGCACTCGAGACCAAGTGTAAGACTCTTCTTCATCAACTACCATTGCTGAACCCCAATATTTGGAATAAATTTCAGCATACATTTTGCAAAGTTCAGCGGAGTTTAATGACTGTCCAGCTTCAATTATTTGGTGTGCTTTATATTCAAATTCCGCAAATCCAATTTGGCGATAGAATGTAGTTACGAATTTATTTGCATAAATTTCAAGCAATGATAATTTTTCAATTTTACTTGTAGAATTCTTAATTAAATAATCCAGCAATAATGCTTCATTAAGAGTGGAAGCCACTTCTGCTAAGAAAATAGTATAACCAGCATAGATGTAAGGTTGTGACTGACCAGTATAAAGTGAGTGCATATTGTGTCCCATTTCGTGTGCCAAAGTGAAAACATCATTTAGCTCTTCATTCCAATTCATAAGCACAAAAGGTTTTTGTCCATAAGTTGTGCCCGATGAATAAGCACCACTTCGTTTGCCTTTCGACTCATATACATCAATTCTACGATTTTCAAACGCAACTTTCAGGTCTAGTATATACTGCTCTCCTAATGGCTGGCAAGCTTTCAAAACTAATTCAACACCTTCATCATAAGAATATTTCTTGTTGATTTCTGGAAACAATGATACATAAGTGTCATAAGGGTGAAGCTCATCTAGCTTAAGTATTTTCTTTCTAAGCTCAGCCCATCGGTGAAGTGGTTTTAAGTTGTTATTGGTAGTTTCAATCAAGTTGTGATATACTTCCAATGGAATATTCTTTGGCTTAAGTGATGCCTCAAGAGTAGATTTATATCCACGTGCTTTAGCAGTAAATGAATAGGCTTTCACATTACCATTGAGTAGCGATGAAAGAGTATTTGCAAACTTTTTGTAAGGTTTATAGTAATTCAAATAAACATCTTTTCTAAATTCTCTATTTTGATTGAAAAGAGCTGCTGAATATTTACCATCACTAATAGGGAAATCATTTCCATCGGGATCTTTTACAGTTGGGAATTCCAAATCAGCATTTTTTAGCAAGCTGAAAGTTGATTGTGCAACAGGAGTGATTAAAGAAGAAAGTGCTAATATTCTTTCTTCAGCTTTGGAAAGGATATGTTCCTTTGTTCGAAAAAGATTCTCAAAATGATGTTTGTAGATTGCAAGTTCTGAATTACTGGCTATCCATTGCTCAACTAAGGAATATTCATTTTGCAACAGCTCTGTAGTTATAAAGCTCGTTGCTTCGCTAAATTTCGTATAAAGCCCTTGCAACTTGCCATACATTGTTTGGTAATGCTTATTATCCAAATCTAAATCTTTGGAAAGGAAAGCATACAATCCCATTTTTTCTAGCTTCATTTCAAGTTCATCGCTAAATTTAGCTAAATCTAATACAGATTGTGCTGTATTGAGTTTGTTCTCAAATGATTTGTAATTGTCTAATTTAGATGAAATGTAATCAAAATCAAGATTCCATTCATCGTCAGTTTTATAAATCGCTGTCAAATCCCAACGATATTTTAAATCTATTTCTTCTTTTTTCATTTTATTTTTTTGTTGTGCTAATTATTAAATCAATTGCCATACCTTCTGAAGCAGGCAAGCCAGCATCGGGAGATTGAAGCATTACAGTGCCATTGACAAAAGTTTCATCTAACTTATGTGAAATTTTGCCAAGAATAAGTCCTTTGCTTTTCAGCAATGCTTCTGCCTCTGGCAGAGTGCTACCAATTACTGATGGAATATACTCTTGAACTTGTTTTCCTTTACTAACGAAAACAGTGATTGTATCGCCATAACTTGCTTTAGAGCCAGATACTTTTGACAAACCAATTACAATATCTTTTTCTGTAGATTCATTGAAAAAGTAAATGTTATCTTTCACATCGAATCCTTCTTTGAGCAGTTGGGTTTTAGCTTTTCGAGAAGTCATTCCAATAATATTCGGCACAACTACTAACTCATTTCCTTTGCTCAAAGTGAGAAAGATTGGTCTTCGGCTTTTCACATCTCTATTTGGTTCGGGTGTTTGAGAAATTACTGTTCCTTTGGGCAATTTGGGATTGAATACTTCTGAAACAACTTCGTAATAGAGATTGTTATGAGATAGAACTAGTTTGGCTTGTTCTAATTCCATACCTTTTACATTTGGGACTTTAACTTTATCTCTATCGTGCACCCAATAAGGAATAAGCACTTTATCGAAAATGAGAAGAAGTGTGAAAATGACTACACAGAAGACTGAAAAAGTCATTAACAACCTTAACTTTTGCTTTGCAGAATCGCTTGATGCTATTTTTTCGAGTAGGTTTGCCAAATTAAATTCTTGTTTTTTGAATTTAGATAATACTAAAATTAAGTAAATCTATGATTATATTCTCAAATTTCAGTAATTTTATATTCATAAATTAATAAATTTTGTAAAAAACATAAATCGGACTTAAAAAATGGACTACTTGTTAACCGAAGATCAGATTATGCTTCGTGATATGGTACGCAAATTCGCAAAAGAAAAAATTGAACCAGAAGCATCGGAAAATGAAAGAAACCACCGCTATCCAGTAGAATTAATCAAAGAAGCAGGCGAAATGGGTTTAATGGGAGTGGCATATCCCGATACTTATGGTGGTGCGGGCATGGACTTTGTCTCATATATGCTTGCAGTTGAAGAAGTATCGAGATACTGTGCATCTACTGGAGTAATTATTTCTGCACACTCATCGCTTGTTTGCGATCCAATTTATAGATTTGGAACTGAAGAGCAAAAGCAAAAATATTTGCCAGGTCTTTTAAGTGGCGAAAAAATCGGCTCTTTTTCTTTGACTGAAAGTAGTGCTGGTTCGGATTCGGGAGCAACTAAAACAACTGCCAAATTTGAAAATGGAAATTGGATACTAAATGGTTCTAAAATTTTCGCTACGAACGGAAAAGAAGCTGATGTGTTTGTTCTTTTAGCTTCAACTGAACCTGGTGCGAAAACTCGTGGAGTTACTGCATTTATAGTGGAAGCTGGCACCCCTGGTTATTCTATTGGTAAAGTTGAGAAAAAATTAGGTATTAGAGCTTCGTCAACTGCTGAAATTATTTTGGAAAACGTAGTTATTCCAGATGAGAATAGATTATACGAAGTGAACAAGGGCTTTAAGTTAGCTATGGTTACTTTAGATGGTGGTAGAATTGGAATTGCTGCTCAAGGTTTGGGAATAGCAAGAGCTGCAATTGAAGATTCAATTAAATATGCAAAGGAAAGATACCAATTCGATCAACCAATTTCTAACTTTCAAGCTATCCAATGGATGATTGCAGATATGTGGGTACAATATGAAGCTGCTTACTTATTGACTTGGAGAGCTGCTTCTATGAAAGATAAGGGCTTAAATTATAGCAGAGAAGCTGCTATGGCTAAATTGGCGACATCTGAAGCTGCTATGTTTTGTGCTAATAAAGCTATTCAAATCCATGGTGGCTATGGCTATACAGAAGATTTCAATGTTGAGCGATACTACAGAGATGCTAAAATTTGTGAAATTTACGAAGGGACAAGTGAAATTCAAAGACTTGTGATTTCAAGAAGCTTACTTACTTAAATTTAGAAATTTAATAATCAAAGGTCGGGAATTAATCCCGACCTTTTTTCAATTTGAAATGAAACTACTTCACAACATATTAAATTTGATAGATAACAATAAGAAAACTGCAATTATATTGTTAGTAATTGTGAATTTACTAGTGCTATCTGTTAATTACAACCAAAAAGATACAGCTACTTTAATTGGCCCACACTCAACACCTGGCTATAACCCAGATATGAAAGGATATGTACTATTGACCCTTTATTTTCGAGGCGAAAATGATGGCAAGGAATTGGAAAATCCTTATACATACAGACCATTGGCTCCATTGATAGCTGCATAAATTAAATTCCTTTCGGCTACTGATGCTTTAAACTTAGTTAATATATTTCTTTCTTTTTTAATATTGTTATATTTATATAAGCTTCAAATCAAATTAAATTTGTCTTTCAACTTTGCACTATTTGGCTGTTTTCTTTATTCTTTATCATTCCCAAATCTATACTATACAACAGTTTGTCGAATAGACCCAATGTTAATATTTTTTATTACTTTCGGACTTTATTTAATACTCAAAGAAAATAATTATTTAATGATACTTCTGTATTTGCTGGGTGGAGCAGTCAAAGAAAGTTTGATTATTCTCCCTATTATTCACTTGAGTTATTTATATTTTGCAAAAAAAATAAATTTAAAATCAATTCTACCCTTGATAATTAATATTGCAGTATTTATTGTTTCATCTTTGTTTGTTCGCAAACAAATGAATTTTGGCAGCTTCTATTTGTGGTCTCCTGGCTGGAAAACAATTAATGAAAACATTTATAGAAAAAACACTTATATCACATTTGTATTGACATATTTTCATTTTGGAATTATTAATATATTGAATTTAAAATTCATCAAGCAATTCTCTAACTTTGAAAAAAGTTTGTATATAGGTGTATTCCTGTCGGTTTGCCTTTATTTGTACTCAATAATTGGTGCTTATACAGATGGAAGATTTATTTGGACTGCATACCCATTCGCCATTCCATTAGTTATGATTTATTTATCCAGAATAATTCAATCAAAAGAAATTCCATTATCAGCTTGATTAAGCAATTGTATCTTCTTTCATAAAGCTGCGTTGGTTCAAATAACGTTCAGCAAATTCTTTTTTCATAAATTGTAAGTCAACCAATATGAAGCAATCTATCGAATTACCAAAGTTATAATCAACACCAAAATCTAGAAAAGTAACTCCGCCATATTCGCAAATATCTGTGTATTTTCTTAGTAGAACTGGAATTGATAAATTGAAATTGCGAAGTGCATTTTTCACATTCTTATAGTCTTCTTCTTGAGAGTTTCCAGTTAATAAATTACAAGCAGTTTTACGTTTTGAATCGGAGGTTACAAACTTATTTTTAGCTTTCACATAAGAATTCTTATTCAAGTACCATTTTTTGTAGTATTCGAGAATTATAATTTTAGCGTCTGCTGGATAGCTATCGCTTATTGATACTGTACCGTAAAGATAACGTATTGATGGATTTTCGGAAAGCAAAGCACCAATGCCTTGCCATAAATAATCAAGAGCATTGCTATTCCAATATTTCTGCTGAATAAAACTTCTACCTACTTCCAAAGATTGCTCTAACAGTGGAACAAAATTATTTTCTATTGTAAATAATTCCGAAGTATAAAGTCCTTGTGTGCCGTAATTCTCTACTATTTCTTGGCATATACCAAGTCTATAAGATCCAACTACATCTAAATTATTTTCGTCCCAAAGTATGATGTGTTTGTAATATTTATCATAACTATCTATATCACTTTTATTTCCAGTTCCTTCACCAACTTTTCTATAAGTAATTTCTCTTAACCGAGAAATTTCTTTAAGGATTTGATTTGCAGTTGGATACTCACCTAAATATATTAGTTTCCCATCTCTTGTCATACCAAGCTTTTTAGTTTGAAGTAGCTCTAGTTTAAGTGATTTAGTTTGAATAGGATGAATGATTGTCTTTTCAGTTTCAAATATTTCTGGTTTATTTTTTTCAAGATTATATACGTGTTTTTTAAGTAGCTTTGTATTTAATTCTTCACTTAATGGACTCATTTTGAAAACATTTGCTGAAATCACATTACCAATTGATAATGTAATAGTTTGATTGCGTTGTTTGAACATTTCACTTGAAAGCAAAAAGGTAGCAAAGTTTTTATTTATCCAAGATGCTATATAGAAAATAAGAGAATTCTTGCCTTTAGTGTGGATAGGCAAAACAGGAACTTGAAAACGTTTAGCTAAACGAACAGCACCTCGCTGCCATTTTATATCTTTTATTCCTTTGATTGTAAGTCGTGAGACTTCAGCAGCAGGGAAGAAGATTACGGCTTGCTCTTTATTGAGAGCTTCTTCTATTTGTTGCAGATTTCGTTTTTGGGCTGAGTGTGAGTATAAATCAAAAGGTAAGAATAAGTTATTTACGTTGTCCAAATTCATAAGCAAATCATTTGTTACAATTTTCACATCGCTACGAACTTCGCCAATAGCTCTAACCAATGCCAAACCATCTAATGCACCAAGTGGATGGTTGGATACGCAAATTAGTTTGCCTTCTGCTGGGATTTTAAATTTGTCTTTTGCGGATAGAAAATATGAAAAATCGAGATATTCGAATAGCTCATCAATAAAATCGAAACCAAATTTATCTTCATTATTGATGATAAAACTATTGATTTGATTTACGTGGAAAAGCTTGCTGAGCAAGAAAGTAATAATGTTTTGTATAAACTTTGGGTACTTTTTTTCAAAATTAGGAAGTTTGGAAATAAGTAGTTCTTTGAGATTAATTTCTTTCATATTTTGCCAAGCAATAATTTTACTTTGCAAAATTGGCGAATTATAATTAAGTTGGAATAAAGTTTGAGTTAAGTTTAAATGAATATTAAAACTTAATAAATATCACGATCTTGGGTGGTAGCTTTTATGGACTGATTTAATAAAGTCTCTATCCAAGTGAGTATAAATTTGAGTGGTCGAAATATCGGAATGACCAAGCATTTCCTGCACAGCACGTAGGTCTGCACCGCCTTCTATCAAATGAGTGGCAAAACTATGGCGGAAAGTATGTGGGTGCACATTCTTTTCAATCATTGCAAGCTTGGTATATTTATCAATAAATTTCCAAATGGCCATTCGAGTTAGTTTACCACCTCTCTGATTGAGAAATAGAGTTTCATTTAAATTATTTATTTTTATAAACTTTGGTCGAACTTCGGAAATATATTTTGCAATCCATTCGAGAGCAACGCTACCAATAGGAACGATTCTCTCTTTGCTGCCTTTGCCAAAAACTCTCACAATTTCGGAATCAATAATTATATCTTTTGCCGAAAGTCCAGTTAGTTCCGATACTCTCAGCCCACAAGCATACATTACTTCCAATATTGCTTTATCTCTAATTCCAGCTAAAGTAGTTGTATCTGGTGTGGCAAGTATTTTTTCAACTTCCATATAACTTAGAGTGTCAGGTAGCTTTCTTCCAATTTTTGGAACATCTACTGATTCAGTAATATCTTCTTCAATTTTTTTATTAATTAGCAAGTATTTATAAAATGAGCGAAGAGTAGATAAATATCTAGCTTTGGAAGTATTGTTGAGTCCAGCTTCGTGTAGCAATACCAAAAATTGAGAAATATCTTCAGCTTTTGCTATTTGAAATGATTTGATAGCAGACATAGCTAAAAACTCAGCAAATCTTTTCAAATCGCTTTCGTAGGATTTAACGGTATTTTCGGAAAGTCCTTTTTCAAGAATAAGATAACTTTTGAAATTTTTAATCTCACGACTAAAAGCTAAATCAATTTCCATTAGATTCTACTGTTTTTTCCTTAGGAATTTCTTTGTATTCAACTCTTTGATGCTGCAAACCAGTCAAATTTTTCACCAAAGTTTGCTGAATGATTTGCAATTCACGAGTTGAAATATTACATTCATCGAACTGCCCATCTTGGAATTTCTCACGAATGATTTTATCTACAAGTTCATCAAGTTCTTCCAACGACTTTTTGCCTAATCGAGAAATAGCTTCTGCAGTATCGCAAATCATAATTATTGCAGCTTCTTTTGTATTCGGCTTAGGTCCAGGATAGCGGAAATCTTTTTCACTTATTTCCTCTCCACTTGCATAAGCTTGTTCAAGAGCTTTTGCATAAAAATGTCGAACAAGAGTATTGCCGTGGTGATTATTAATAATTTCAATAAGTCTTTCTGGTAATTTGTACTCACGTGCAAGTGTTACTCCATTTGCAACGTGTTCAATAATTACGTTTGCTGATTTCTTAGCTGAAATCATATCGTGCTTATTTATTCCAAAATAAATTTGATTCTCAGCAAAATATTCGGGCCGCTCCATTTTGCCAATATCATGGAAATAAGAAGCTACTTTCACAAAAGTTTGATTAGCATTTATTGCCGCAGCACATCTCTCTGAAAGCATTGCAAGCGACATAGAGTGTTGATAAGTACCAGGTGCAACTTCATTCAATTTTAAAAGTAGTGGATGGTTTAAATTATCAAATTCAAGCAATCGCAAGTCTGTTGCAAAGTTTGTTGTTCTATCAATTATTACCAACAAACCGAAAGTAATCAATGGTGAAACTATTGAATTAACAAGTGATATTGTTATTTTTTGAGCAACTATTATCCAGTCGGCATTGCGTTCCAATCCAAATGAAATTAATGGAAAAAGAAAGCCAATGAAAATAAAGAATATAGAGCGGAACATTTGGGTTCTGTTCTGTATATCACGCACAGTGTAGGCTGCTAAAGTACCTGAAAACATCATAATCACAGCTGTGGTATAATCATTTCCTCTAATCCCAGCTATTAGCAATGCCATAGTTACAGTGGCATAAAAGCCAGTTCTTGAATCGAAAACAATAGCTGCCAACATAGAAAGCGAGGGCAAAAATATCAAGTACTCAAGAGGGAATTCTGTTTTAAATTCAATAGTTAGCCATGAAAGCAGGGAAGTTATTACCATCATTCCGCAAATCAAGATAAACTGGAAATTATCGTTGAATATTTTCTTTCTAATTTTAACTAAATAGATTACAATGAAAGAGAATATCAAACAAACGTGACCAAAGCTACCAATGATTGTAAAGAGAATGTGGCTTTTGTCGCTAAGCTGATATTTTGCACTTAAATATGATTTTAGCTTCAAAGCGTCATTTTCAGATACTCTTTCGCCACGCTTGATAATCACTTCGCCTTTTTTAATAATGCCCATAGTTTTGGCAACATTATATTTTTCCATTTCCTTTTGCACATCTGTTTGATCGCTAGAATAAACAAGGTTTGCATTCTTGAAAACTGCGAGAATTTCTTTCGCAACTTGGTTTGGTCTGTCCCTTAGTTTTGTATCCAAATATGCTTTTCCTTTTTCAAAGAACTCTTTCGTATCGGTCAAATTTTGTGTTTTTCTATATTCGAGTGTGTTTTGAGTGGAAAGAATAATAACTTCATTACTTTTCACATTTTCTTTCTCAATATCTATCAGTCCAGAGTTCAATGTGTTTTTAATAAAAAAGCTAAGTTCATTTTTGATTCTATTTCTTTGGTCTTGCCCTTCAAAATTGGTAAGTTTGTCGCAAAGCTCAAAGATACTATTTGGAATTAAATTATTTGAAGCATCTCTTTTGCTAGGATTCGTGATTTTTTCAAGTTCATTTTCAACTAAAGGAATCACATCTTTTTTCTGAATGAAAACTGGAAGAGCTTTGTTTTCAGCTTTTCTTATTTCCGATTCATAAGTTGTGTTGTTTTTATAAATTGGGAAAGAAACATCAGCTATGAGAGTATTGTTCGACCAAATATAGCCAGGCTCAAGCGAAAAATCCGTACCTTCTGAATGATTATCTTTAAATTGTAGCACGAAAAATGTGGTACAAATGAGTATAGAAACAAAAAGAATCACAATTTTAAACTTAAGCGAGCGGCTTTCTTCGGCTTCTACTATTAAGTGCTTTTGTTCTTCTTCTTTTTTCAATTTATCGAATAAAGTTTCTTTATTTTTGTTCATATTTGTTTTTCGTTTTTTTAATTAATCTAATTTAAAAAAAATAAACCAAAAATATTGCTATGGAATGCTTCTATTTACCTGATTTGAATAAAACATCGAAGGAATTTGTATTTTCTTCAGACGAAATTAACCATTTGAAAGTGCTAAGAATTGCTAATAACGACATTTGTATGGCTACAAATGGAGCTGGACTTACCTCAATTGGAGTTATTGAAATTCAAAGCAAGAAGTATTTGTTCCAACCGAAGGATTATTTCGAGAACTTCGGCGAAATTGATACAAATATAACTGTTGGCTTTGGAGTGCTTTCAATTAAAGATAGAAATGAGTTTTTGATAGAAAAATGTGTGGAGCTTGGAGTAAATTGTTTTCTTCCACTTGCCACAAGATATGTGCAGAGCAAAGGGATGAATATAGAAAAGTTCCAATTGAAAATTGCTGCTGCTATGAAGCAAAGTAAAAGAAGTTATTTACCTATAATAAAACCAGTTATTGATTTGAAAAAAATTGATTTCACTGCTTATGATTGTGTGCTTTTAGCCGATGAAAATGGTGATAAGGAAATAAGTTCAATTTGCAAAAATGTTTTAATTTTAGTCGGGCCAGAGGGTGGCTTCCACGAAAGTGAAGTTGAAATGTTAGAAAAAATTATTAATTTGCAAAAATTAAATCTTGGACCTAACAGATTAAGAGCTGAAACCGCAGCTATAAATTTGGTTTCAATATATAGACAAAGGTATATTTAAACAATGAATTTGAATTGGACGAAATGTAAAGGTGGAGTTTGGTGTGATTTATTCAAATTAAATGTGAATCACCCAACTTTTAGCGAAATGCAAGGAATATATATTCTTTGGATAGAAAAAGACAATATTAGAAAAGTTCTAAAAATTGGCTATGGCGTTATGAGCGAAGAGCTGAATAATGCAAAAAATGATTTGGCAATACAAGCATTTAGATATATTGGCACTCCAATGACCTTTGCTCCTGTTGATGAAGATTTTGCAAATGGAATATTGACTTACTTACATAAAATGGTTGTCTCTCAAATGTCCAGACCTCCTAAAGAACTAACTCACCCTATAAAAGTAAATTTACCTTGGTAAACTTTAGTTTGCAACTAGTTAATTCCATCACGTAGTTTTCTGATTTTAAGTCGTGAACTTTCGCAATAAATTGAGTTTGGATAGTTTCTCAGTAGCTTTGAATAATTTTCAATTGCTTCTGCCTTATTGCCCATATTCTCATAAACTCCAGCCAAATAGAATTGAGAATCGTCCACGAAATTTGAAGCAGGGAATTTCAGTTGAAAATCATTCAATTTACTTATTGAATTTAATGAATCATCTTGTGCAATATAGATTTTGCATATTTCTAATAAAATAAATTCTCCCAAATCATCTTCTTCATATTGCTTGAATAAGTTTGAATAAAGCTCTAATGCTTTTTGTGAATTGCCTGCAATTCGCTCAAAGTCAGCGTTCAAATATAGTTTCAAACCAGTAGTATTTTTCTTATTGCTTGTGATTAGCATTTGCCTATGTATTGCATCGTTTGCTACAGAAGAAAGAGTATTTTGCGAAATAAAAGAATAAAGTGAAAAAGCGGAATCAATATTCAATTGGTAGAGCTGAATATCGGCAAGTCTAAGTTTTGCAGTTTCCACTCTTTCGTCGCTTCGCATATTGCTTTTAACAATTAAATCACTATAAAGAAGGGAAGCTTGATCGAAATTACGAGCAAAAAATTCAATATCGCCAAGTAGTAAATTTGCACTCAAAGCAGCATTTGAGTTTTGATATGTCCTTAATAATGTTTGTAAAGTTACTTTTGCTTCATCATATTTTTTTTGTTTCAATTGCAATTGAGCAATTCTATAAAGGCAATCGGAATTTACGTTTGGGTTTGGTGCTTCTTTTAGCACTCTATAGTAACGATCAATTACTTCATCAAGTTTTGATTCATTCAGCAATTTACCTTTTTCATACTTAGCTTCCATTATTTGAGCATAACCAAAAAGTGCATTTGGCAGAAAAGCACGCATATTTTTGCTATCAATGATTATTTCATAAGCTTTAATTGCAATATCGAATTCCTCATCTTTGCGTGAGATTTCAGCAAAATCAAATAGATAAAAGCCATTTGAATTTCTAAGTTTGTCTATTCTGGTAACTACATCGAGTGCTAAATTGAAATTCTTAGTTGTTCGCAAAAGCCAAGAATAAAGCTCTTGAATAAGAATATCTTTATCTTCGGAACTAGCCAATCCTTTCATTTCTTTTAAAATGTAATCCGATGCTTCTTTATTGCTAATTAGTGCAAAAATTCGACCTTGCACCGAAGGAAGTTCTCTGCGTTTTAGCAAATACTTAATTAGCTCTTCGTAACCATTTTTGTAATCATTAGTAGCTACATAGAGTTTTGTTAGTTCATCGCTAAAAGCCAGTTCATTGCTGCTTTTGTTTCGCCCAGTTTTTAAAGAGTTTATTGCAAAATCAAATGCTTGCACTTGAGATTGTGAAGTTGCAATTTTTAAATAGTTTTCATCCAAATCATTTGCAAGTGCTATTGCTTCATTCCAAGAAATTTTTGCATTCTGGAAATCAGCAGTTTTCCATTGCATTTCAGCAAGAATATTGAAACTTTCAATATCTTTCTTGCTTTCTAATCTTATTTGAGCAATTTTCAATAATTCTGTGAATTTATTGGTTCGTTTCAGGTTTTTTGCAAGCCCAAAGAAGTAATTATCATTTGCTGGCTCATTTTCAAATAAATCTTTGTAGATTCTTGTTGAGTTTTCGTAGTCACCATTGGCTTCGTAGGCCATAGCAGTCTCGAATTTCCTTTGATTTGCACTTTGTGAGAGCAAGGAAAGATTTAAAATAATTAGTAGTATTGGGATTAACTTCTTCAATTTATTTGTTTTCATTTTCAACATTTTTTGATGTTAACTTAGTATTTAAGTAGTTTTTCATATTTTTGAACTCTTCAAAATTACGTGAAAATATGAACTTAGTTGTAAAATTGTTTAAAATTCTCTTTGCTCTCTTTGTAATTCTAATTGTCGGGTCAATAATTGTGTCGTTTTTCTTGCCCAACAAGATTAAAGTTTATAAGACAATGAAGATAAATAGCTCGTTTGCCAAAGTGCAGAATCAAGTGCTTAACTTAAAAAACTGGAATAACTGGAGCGGACTTTCTTTGCTTGATAGCAATGCAAAAGTTATTATCAATCAGAACGAAAAAGGAGTCGGCTCATATTTAGAAATGAGGTCGGCAAAAAATGGGAATATGATGATTAGTTTTTCTTCTTTCGATTCTTTGATTGGAGTGAAATTTGATTATTACTTAGGTTACAAAATTGATACCACTCACAGCACAATTTCTGGCTATATCAATAAGAAGCACGCTTTTAAATCTAATGGAAGTATCACTTATAAGAACTTAGGAAACTCTATAGAGGTTTCTAAACTTTATGAAATGAAGTTGGACTGGTTCCCAATAAATAAACTTTTTGGCTTCCTATTTTTGGAACGGCAATTTAGCGAACAAATAGATATGGAATTGCGTACAATGAAACAATATTTAGAAAGTAATAAAAGTGAATAGCTGAAAAAATTTTGCTACATAATGTTCTTGCTCACATACTTTGCATTAAACTCAACTGCACAGCCATTAGATATGGGCGGCAGATCGGGCGATAAGATTAAGTATTTCGCTGATAGCTTAATTGGGAGTCGTGGAAACTTTGGCCCAGTTCGGGAATATTTCAATAATGTGAGAATCTTTCAGGGCGATATTAAGATTACCTGTCGCTATGCTATACAGTATTTGATGGAGAATCGCTCTGAGTTGCAAGGTCATGTTGTCTTTGAGCAAAATGGAATGATTCTTAAATCCCCAAAGGTTAGCTATGATGGAAACAAAAAAATAGCTAAAGCATATAATGGTCTTGAAATTATTGATGGTAGAAATAAGATTATCTCTCGCTCTGGGAATTATGACGCTACTACTTTTGAAGCTCAATTTTTTGAGAATGTTGTAATGGAAAATGATTCTGCATTAATTTATGCGGAAGTAGCACATTACAATAGAAAAACCAAAGTAACAGAGCTCTATGGCAATGTTTATGTGAAAGGGAAGTTCAGTAACTCAAGGATTACTTGCGACACATTGATTTCTAATTCATTGGAAGGGTACTCAATTGCTTATGGCAATCCTATTTTGCAGCAAATTGATACTACTAAAGCAAAGGGCGACAGCATTGCACAGAAGCTTGATACTTTAATAATTTCTTCAAGAGTGATGGAGACATTCCGTGGAGAAAATGAAATTTATGTTTTCACTGATAGCGTACAGATTTTTAAAGAAGGAATGAAAATTAAAACTGGATGGGCAGACTTCAATAAAAAGTACAATAGAATTAAGCTTTTGAAAAACCCAAAAGTTTGGATGGATAATACTTTACTCTATTCAGATTCAATCACAGTAATGCTATCGGAAAACAAGATAAAATCAATTTATCTTCAAAATTCAGCAGTTTCAGCTTCTGTGGAAGATACAAATTATTCTACAAGAATAAATCAAATTATTGGCGATGAAATATTCATTAAGTTCTATTCAAGCAAAATTAATTCAATGGATAGCTACAACAATGCGAAGAGTCTTTATTATTTAATGAATGACACAATCCCCGATGGTGCTTCAGTTTCTGCTTGCGACACTATTAACGTTAGCTTTGCCGATGGCAAACCAAATGAAATACTTTGGAATGGAAAAGTAGTTGGCGATGTTTTCCCTGAAAATAAAGTGGAAGATAATCCAAACCAGTTCTATTTACCAAAGTTTATTTGGTACACCGATAGACCCCTTAAAAAAGCATTGAAATCAAAATTTTTGCACAAAAATTAAAATTTCTGTAATTTTTTGCCCACTTTTTCATTCTTTTAACAAGAAACATTTTGCATATAATTAAAAATTTAGCAAATTGTAATTATATAATGGCTTAAACCAAGCCAACCTTTCTAATTTATGAATATGAATGGGGTGCATTATGAGAAAATTTGTTTTACTTTTTCTAATAATTTCCAACATATTACTTGCTCAAAGCACACAAAAGCCCTCACTTTATGAGGGTAGGCATTTCATTGTTGGATTTATGCAAAATGAAGTTCGTACTATGAATGCCACTCCTAAAAGTTTTAAAATCTATATAACTTCAAATAAATTGGCAAATGTAAATATTATTTTGCCAAATGGAAATATTTATACCACAGTAGTTGTACCAAAAAGTTACTCAGTTTATAATGTAGATGCCATATTTGAGGTAACAGCCAGCGAGCAGATAGAAAGAAAAGCTATTGAAATAACTTCCGATGTGCCTATTTCTGTGAATTGTTATAGCAGCCAGTATCAAACAAGTGATATTTTTGCAGCAATTCCAGTTAGTCAATTAGGTTTGGATTATTACGCCGTTTCTATGCCAAGTGATTATTACGCCCAAGAAAATTTAGATAGTTACAATGCACTTTACAACAGTCAAATTGCAGATAAATTTCAAATTTTACCTAGGAGCGGAGAATTTTTAATTATTGGTACTCAGGACAATACTATTGTTAGAATTACTCCAAGTGCCGTTACTCAAAGTACAAGACAAGCTGGGCAACAATTTCAAGTAAACTTGAATAAAGGTCAGACTTATTTAGTAAAATCTTTAGCAAATATGCAATATAATCTTATTGGAACTAATGATTTGACTGGTAGTAGAATCAATTCTTCCAAACCAGTTGCTGTTATTTCAGGACACATGCGCTCGTCAGTGCTTCAGAATAGATTTGATTTTGATAGCAAAGATCATCTTGCGGAAATGCTTCCACCTGTAACTGCCTGGGGTATTTTATATTATAGCACTCAATTTTCCCCAAGTATATCAAGTATGTATAAAATAGTTGCATCTCAGCCAAATACTGTTGTAGATGTGACTGCAAACTTTTCAACAACATCTTTGTCTTTTACCAATGCTGGAGATTATAAATCAATAACTACAGTTCAAACTCCAGCTATATGGCAATCCAATAAGCCAATAATGGTAAGTCAATTTATGGCAAGATTGGGAGGGTCTAATGAAAATGACAACTCAGACCCTGCAATTGTTATTTTGCCTCCTGCCGATCAATACATTCAAAATGTGAATTTTGTAACTCCTCGAAGCAATGTTACTGGCTATCCAACCACACAATATACTTCCAACAGAGCAACTTTATATTGCGATTCCAAAGCTTGGCAAAACATCAAACTTGATGGAACTTTGATTAGAAACTTGACTACTTTCTATGTTTTTAATCAATTTGGTGGAAATCCATATTATTATGGAAGTATTGATTTATCTACTGGATTCCACAATATAAGTACCGATTCTGGTTACTTTGGCGGCATAATGTTCGGTACTGGTAATTATGATTCCTACGCCACTACTTTAGGAAGTTCTTTGATAGATTTCACTAAAGTGGGCAAAGATAAATCGCCAGTACTATGGAATTCAAATAGTCAATGCGATGCCTTTCAAATGAATTTTATGGATACATTGCTAACTGATAATGGTATTGCAAATATTGACATTGACCAAACTTCGTCACGAAATGTAACCTACAGCTATAGCATTGCTACAGATTTGAAACGGGCAATGATTTCTGGGAAAATTATTGACCTTACTCAAGATGCCTTTATGGCTGGGAAAACTTATGATTTGGAAGGGAATTCATCTAGCTTCTCTTATAGTTTCAGTGGTATAAATATTGGAGTGACAAGTTCTGTGCAATTTGGAAATGTAGCCATTAAGGATTCTGCTACTAAATCAATTATGATTACGAATTTCACTGGCAATTCATATCAGATTAATAACTTTTCTGTAAAAAATGAAACAAGAGTTACTTTCGATAGGACTTTCCCAATTGCTTTATTGCCTAATGATTCTGTGAAAGTGAATATAAAATTCAAGCCATCTGCTTCTAAAGCTATGCTTAACGATGTGATAGAAATGGAAATTGCAAACTGTTTGAAAAGAGAAATTAAGTTAAATGCAATAGTTACTAACCCTGGATTGACGCCAAGTATTAAAGATTTTGGCGAAGTTTTAGTTGGTGATACAGTTTGTGGAAATGTATTTTGGGTAAATAATGGCGATGAAGAAATTGAAATATACCAGCTGAATTGGCTAAATAATGATGCTTTTAAATTTGATACAACTGGCTTTATACCTAAGAAGTTAATGCCAAACGATACTTTATGGCTTTATAATGTTTGTTTCATTCCAGAACAAGATTCGGTTTTCGCACTTGATTTGGACTTAATGAACGACAAAAACTTAGTAGCCATATCTAATGTGAGAGGGGTGGGAGTTAGGCCTGAATTTAGAGATATAGTAATAGACTGGGGAGCAAGAAGATATGGTACTTCCAATGATTCTACGTTGGTTGTGAATAACTATGGCAAACACACTGGAACAATATTATTTCAATATTTAGAAAAGCTGCAACGTAACGATGCAAATATAGACGCACTAAATTATTTGAATAATAAAACTATTGGCAAATCAGACTTTATTTCATATCCTGTAAATTTCACTCCAGCGGATTATGATTCTTTGGGCTATGAGCAAAGAGCAGCTTACTTTGCAGATTGGAAAAGACATCCACTTTTCCGAATTACTTTGAAAGGAACAGTATTAGTACCTGTGCCTGAAAAAATGTTTTTCTGTTTTGATTCCACACAAGTTGGCACCACAAAAAACAGTAAAGATTCAATCCCAATTTTGCGAAATACTGGCAATACTCCATTTACTGTGAAATCTGTTACACCAATAGGTGGAGATATTACTTCATTCAACATTAATTATAGCGATTACGCAAATAAATCGTTAAAGCCTAACGAAGAATTAAGAATTTTTGCTACCTTTAATCCACAAAAACCTGGCCCACACATATTAGATTTGGAGATGATTACTGATGCAGGTATCAATTTTACAGATTTAGCAGTACAAACAAGACTTTGCGGAATTGGTGTTTCTATGGACACAATTGCAATAGATGTAATTACAAAAGATAATTCACTCCCATCTTGTGTTTATGGCTTTGTGCCATTTCGCATTACTAATAATAGTAACAAAGAAATATCACTTAACAAAATAAGATTCCAAACTAGCTCCCTCACTTTAGATAGCTATAACTTAACTCCAAAGGTACTTCTTGCAAATGAATATTATGAAGATTCAATTCGAGTGATAGGCAATAAGAGTGGTTCCGAAATTATACAAATTGATACTGAATGTAGCTTTATTAGAATTGTAAGTGGTGCAAATCAATCAATAGACACTGTTATTTCCACAATTGCTAATGTAACAATCACAAGCAATAAATTTATTTTCAAAGGATTGATAAGCGATACTCTTACAATTGGTACAAAAGATACGGTCTATTTTGAGGGTAGTTTCGATAGAAAAGTTGATATTAGTGAATCCTTTAATTTTAGTATAGACTATGATACAAACATAATTTTCCCTGATACAACGCTTAAGCCAAAACTTTATAAAATCATAAAAAATGACACAATTGAAGTTGCAATTAGCTTTGAGCGAAAATTTGGACAAATTTCTCTAAAAACATTGGATAAATTCGCTGGTTCCGATTCTATTATTTGGCGTATAGAATTACCTGTTTTAGTGCTATTAGGGGACAAATTGAGTGCAAAATTTAAAATAAATGCTGTTTCAGAGGGTTGTTTTGAAAATATTGTAGAAAATAGTTTTGTATCTTTAAACAATATTTGTATTTTTAATTTAAGACAAACGGAGATTATTGATAAATTACCTTATTTCGAGGTTTATCCTAATCCTTCGAGTGATGAATTCAAATTAAGCTTTTTGCTTTTGGGTACAGAAGATGTTAAAGTTAATGCGATAGATGTTCTTGGAAAAGAAACAACTATTTTTAGCCAAAAAGATATGACCAAAGGGGATTATTTGATAAATGTTAAAAATATTGTTTTGATAAATGGACTTTATGTATTAAGTTTAAATATTGGAAACACCACTACATTTACAAATTTGATAATTTCTAAATAATAAAACCGAAAAGGTACCAGTTATATGAAAAGATTTAAACTATTTCTAGCGATTTCAACATTTGCTTTACTTAATACTGTTATTGTTTCAGCTCAGGATGAAGATGATCCATTGAAACCAAAACTTAAATCTACACCTATTTATGTAGGCCCAGTTTTAGGTTACAACAGGACTTATCATAGTGTTGATTTGGCTACTTATAATTCAACTGTTCCTTGTCCTATTTTCACTAATGGCGATAACAATGGTTACTTTTTTGGTGCATCTATTGAATATATTCTTGGAGCTGCTAAAGATTCAAAATCATCTGTAATCGGTAGAATTCTTTATAACACTTTTCCTGCATCGTTTTCAAAAGAAAGTGGTGAAGCTAGCACTGGTGGTTTCCCTTCGTTAGATAAAGATGGTAATCCTACTTATTCCGATGTATTACACACAAATGAAGTTAAATTCAGCACTATTACGATAGAAGCAATGTATAAATTTAACTTTATGAATAGTCTTGGATTAGTTGTTGGACCTAGTATTGATGTGGTGTCTTTAGCAAAATCACAAGAACAAAAAATGTCCTTGGTAAAGCCAGCAAATGCTTCATTCAAAGTAAACCCTGACGCTAAGGATATTCGCTATACTGATTTTGTTTCTGGAAATAGTAACCCTCGTGGTATTATTTTGAAAGAAGGAGATATTGCTGGTAGCGGAATTAGATTTGGATTGAAAGCAGGTATCCAATATGAAATCATTACTAAAAGTAATATGTATATAGTTCCTAGCTTATCTTACAATCTTGGTCTAACTTCAATTTCAAGCGACCAAACTTGGAGAGTTAGTGCAATTCAAGTTGGTGTAGATATTAGATTTGCAATTAAGTAATTCAATTCGAAATTTTTTGAATGAAGTGCTTACTTGGAAAAGTAAGCACTTTTTTTTTAAGTAGCTATGGAAAATCTCTGGTCGCCTTGGCGAAGTAAGTATATTGAAGATTTTAAATCGCCACAAAACTCATGTGATTGCTTTTTGTGCGATGCAATTTTGCATTTGACTGAAATGCAAACAATTGAAGCTATGCAAACCACTCTCATAGTTTATAAAACTAAGTTTTCTTTTGTGATTTTAAATAAGTTCCCGTATAATGCAGGACATATTTTGGTTTGTCCCCAAAGCCATAAATCAGATTTGAAAGAGCTTAGCCAAGATGAATATCTTGATTTGACATTGCTTATTCGCACCGCTACCGAGATTGTGAAATCAATTTATAATCCACACGGCTACAATCTTGGATTGAACAATGGTAGTGCTGGTGGGGCTGGTGTGCCTGGGCATTTACATTTCCATATTGTGCCTCGTTGGACAGGCGATACAAATTTTATGACTTCTATAGCAGATGTGAAAGTGATTTCGCAAGAGCTTAGTGCAACTTTCGACAAATATTTTTCTGAATTTTCAAAACTAGAGCAATAATTGGAATTAATAAGAGCTAATAAAGCTTTAGGGCAGAATTTTTTGATAGATATGAATATCAGAAAAAAAATTATTGCGGCAATGGAAATTGAAGCTGGTGATTATATTTTGGAAATTGGTCCTGGTACTGGTTCTTTAACAGAGTTATTGTTAGATTTTGATATTAATTTGAAAGTGATTGAGATTGATGAAAGAGCAGTACTTGAGTTAGAAAAGTTGAAATCAAAAGGTAATTTTGAAATAATCCAAGCAGACGTACTCAAAATTAATTTAGATAATTTATTTGATGGACAAAAGAAAATCAAATTGATTGGGAATTTACCATATAATATTTCAAGTCAAATTATTTTCAAACTCTTTGATAACTATCAAATGTTTGATTTGGCTTTGATAATGCTGCAAAAAGAGATGGCAAAAAGATTAGTAGCAAAGAAAAGTACTAAAGATTATGGCATTCTTACAGTCAATACTGAACTGTTTTCTCAAACGGCTATCCTATTCGATGTTTCGCCAAATTGTTTTTTGCCCAGACCCAAAGTTACATCTTGCATAAGTAGATTGAAACTATTGGATTCAAACCAATTCAGCAAAAGCGAGCTTAAAGAAATACAAACTTTAATCAAAGTAGCTTTCAACCAAAGACGTAAAATGCTATCCAATTCATTAAAAAGTTTGATTTCAGAAAATAATAAAGCTTTCGAGAAATTCACTAATTTAAGAGCAGAAAATTTGAGTTTAGAGGATTTTATTGAAATTTATCAAGGAAATAAATAAGAATCAATGTTTAAAAGCGGAACAAATAAATTGCTTTCAGCACTCAATATGGTGGACGTTTACACTTTGGCTATGCTTTTTATTTATAATTGCTTATATATTTCGTTTTTCAATAGAATACCCAATTCAGTTAGTGGATTAGCAATAAACACACTATTTATAGTTATTATCTTCATTGTTGCAAATAAAACAAGCACAATGAATTTGCAAGGCAAAAAGATGCTTTTCCGCAAATTGTACTTTATGCCAATTGCCTACTATATATATTCACATATTTTCGATTTTGTGAAAGTGATTAATCCAAAAGATTATGACGATTTGCTTAGTGTTTGGGATAGAGCAATTTTGGGAATGAATGTGCCTGAGCTTTTCGCAAGTATCCAATTTCCCTTGCTAACTGAATATTTACAAATCACTTATTTCATGTTTTTCTTCTATCCAATTTTCTTAGGAGCAGAGTTCAGCTTCAAAGGAGAGATTTCTAAATTGGAAGAATACGCTAAAACAATTATTTTTGGGTTCTATTTTTCATATTTGCTCTATCTTTTGCTGCCAGCAGTAGGCCCAAGGTTCTATTTGCATAACTTTGCCAATCTTGATAGCGAATTGCCAGGGATAATACTTTCGCCATATCTACGCAATATAATTAATGTTGGTGGTGGCATAATTGATCCAAGCAATAATCCAATGGCACAGGTCAATAGAGATTGTTTCCCAAGCGGTCACACTATGATGACCTTTATGACAATTTTATTAGCATTTAGGTATAATTCCAAATTTAAGTATATTGTTTTAGTTTTGGGTAGCAGTTTAATAATTTCTACTCTTTATATGCGTTACCATTATTTAGTTGATATGATTGCTGGCTTATTCTTTGGTGCATTGTCACTTTATATAGAGCCAAAAATATCGAGATATTTGAAACATCATTTGTTGAAAAAATGAAAAATATTACAATTTTAATATGCTTATTGATTATTAAAGTTAATCTCTTTGCTGAGACTGGCTTTGTGAAAGTGCGTTTGCACAATTCCAATTCTACTTATTCAGAACTGATTAAAGATTTGGACTTGGAAAGTGCATTAATCAAAAATGGCGAGTGGGTGGAAGTTATTGTCAATAGCACTGAATTAGAAAAGATAAAATCTGCTAAGTTAAATTTTGAATTACTGGTTTTAAATAATAAACCAACTGAAAATGAGAACAATAAAGATTTAACAAACTCATTGCAAAGTGCGAAATATTTCAAATATGGTAAGTTAGGTGGCTTTTATACTTTAAGTGAAGCTGTGGCTACTTACGATTCTTTAATGAGCAAATTTCCAGATTTGATTGAAAAAATTTCAATTGGGAAATCTGTTCAGAATAGAGATATTTGGAGCTATAAGCTGCACGATAAACTAAATAGCAAAGATACTGTTTCTACTTTAATGACTGCTCTGCATCACGCAAGAGAGCCGCTTGGATTAACCACTTTAACATACTTCGTTTGCGAATTGCTTGAAAAATATGAACAAGGCGATTTTGCTGCAAAACATTTGTTGAGCAATTTGCAAATCTTCATTGTGCCTGTAATCAATCCAGATAGCTACTTAGCAAACCAAACAGGCGATAGCACTGGCGGTGGTATGATTAGAAAAAACCAAAGATATAATAATTCTGGCAAATACATTGGCACTGATTTAAATAGAAACTATGGCCCCTACTCTATGTGGGATGCCACTATTGGAGGAAGTTCAATTTTGGAAACAGATGAAACATATCGTGGAACTGCTCCATTTTCAGAACCAGAAACAATGGCAATAAGAAATTTGGCGTTGCAACATAATTTCAAAACTGCTATAAATTATCACAGCTATGGCGATATGGTGATTCACCCATGGAATGCCTATCAAATCAATTCAGATTCAAGTTTATATCAATCATATTGTTTGAATTCCACAGAATTAAATAGATATATCTATGGTTGGGATGTGCGTTCAGTAGGATATTTTGCTCGTGGAAATTCCGATGAATGGTTTTATAGCACTGATTTGAATAAGAAAAGAACACTTTCGGTTACTCCCGAAATAGGTAAAACTAAAAACGGTTTTTGGGGATATACAAGAGCGGATATACTTCGTTATGGTATTGACAATCTAGCAATGAATTATAACGTGCTGTGGTCTGCAAATGATAATGTAGTAGTTTATTCAAGTGAATATAATTGCGAAAAAAATGAAATTAAAGTTAAACTTCGAAACATTGGTACAGAGAAATCAAAAAACACCAACTTAGTTATTAATGCCGATAATAGTTTCTTAAACATTGATAAAGAATTTTTAATTTTCTCATTAGAAAAAAATCAAGATACTATATTGACTTTGCCAATTAGCTATTTGACTGGTTTTGAAAATGCTACTAAAGTAAACTTAAGTTTGGTGTATTTAAAGGAAGGTAAAATCTATAGAAGCCAAGCTTTTGCTATTGCTTTAGGTAATTGTAAAAATAATTACTTATTCAGAAATAATGAAATTAGCAGCGATTGGCTTTCGAATACTTGGGGTTTGGAGTTGGATTTGCAAACTAAAACACTAGTGCTTAATGATTCACCATATACTACTTATAAGGATTCAGCAAAGACTTATTTGACTTATGACAAATCAATTTCATTATCAAGCGATACGGTTTATAATTTTGTTTTCGATACACGCTGGAATATTGAGCGAGAGTTTGATTTTGCAACAATTGAAATTTTCAGCAGCAAATCAAACAGCTGGAAATCTTTAACTACAAGTAGAACAGTGGCGGGTAGCAATGCATACAAATCAGCTCAGCCGACTGGCTCTATTGGTTTGCACGGAAACATAAATGAATGGATTCGTCAAAGCTGCGTTTTGGAAGATTATGCAGGTGCAAATGTAAAGTTCAGATTTGGGGTGGTTTCTGATGGAGGTAATCATTTTGAAGGATTTTATTTAAAAGATATACGAATAGAGAAGTTTGCTAAAAAGCTATTGACAGATGTTTTAGAGGAGCAAAAAAATAACACCACTTATTATTTTATAGCAAACGATAGAATAAATTTCAATGAACCTCAAAATGTTGAAATAGTTAATCTACTGGGTGCAAAAGTAAAAACGTTTGAAAATACTAAAGAAATTGACTTATCGCCTTTAGAAAGCAATGTATATTTCTTAATTTTGAATAATTCAAATGAACAAACAGTTATTAAATACATTAAATATTAGAAATTGGATTACTACTTAACCATTGCAGGACCTAAAAGAGAAGAAGTAAAAATTGAGAAATCTAAGTTTATTGCTTCAGTAGCTCCTGTTAAATCAAATCAAGAAGCTAAATTATTTCTCGAGCAAATCAAATCTGAATTCCACGATTCAAGGCATAATTGTTATGCATATCAAATTGGACCAGAAAGTTTGGAATATAAAAGCTCCGATGATGGCGAGCCAAATGGTACAGCAGGTTTGCCAATACTTTTTGCACTCAAAAAATCTGGTTTTAGCGATATAGTTCTAGTAGTAACTCGTTATTTTGGTGGAGTGAAATTAGGGAAGGGTGGCCTTTCAAGGGCTTATTCAGAGGCAGCGAATGTGGTTTTGGAAAAGTGCACATCTAAGCAAATTGATTTAATTATAAAAGTGAAAGTCTTCTGCACCTATGAAGATATTAGCATAATCAAAAAGTTAGTCTCGGAATATGCACTTTTTGAAGATGGTCAATATGAAGATTCAATAGAGATATTGACACATATTCCTAAATCTAAAGTAGAAGAATTTACTCAAAAAGTATCAGAATATACTCGGCTGAGAGCTGGCTATAAGATATTAAGGAAATGATATTATGATAGTGATAGAAAAAGTGAAACAAATGCAGTTAGTTTCCACTACGCATAGAAAAAATGGAAAGAAAATAGCTGTAGTACCAACTATGGGCTATCTGCACAAAGGACATACATCTCTAATAAATAAAGCAAAAGAAGTTTCCGATATTGTTATAACAACCAGCTTTGTTAATCCAACACAATTTGCTCCCCACGAGGACTTTGAGCGATACCCAAAGAACTTTGAAAGAGATGTGCAGCTGGCAAAAGAAGCTGGATGCGATTATTTCTTTATGCCAAACACTCTTGAAATTTACCCCATTGGCTTTGCTACCGAAGTCGCAGTTCGCAAAGTAACTGAAGACTTTGAAGCTATCTCCCGACCAGAACACTTCAAAGGTGTTTCTTTGGTAGTGGCTAAGCTGCTCAATGCTACTTTGCCCGATGTTGCTATTTTTGGACAAAAGGATTATCAGCAAACACTTGTGATTAAAAGATTAATAGCCGATTTGAATTTCCCAGTGGAGGTAGTAATTAGCTCAACAATAAGAGAATTTGATGGCTTGGCTATGAGTTCAAGAAATGTTTATTTGAGTGAAGAAGACAGAAAAAGTGCTAGTATTTTATTTGCTACCCTCGAAAAAACACGCCAAGCAATAGAGTATGGAGAAAAGAACAGAAAGATAATAAACGCAATAATGTTGAAAAATTTAAGAGCATCTGGAAATTTGAAAATAGATTATGCTCTTTCGGCATTGGCAAATGATTTAGACCAACCAGAAGATTTCCTTCCAGGAGATGAAATAGTATTACTATTGGCTGTATATCTAGGCAAGACACGCCTTATAGACAACACTCTGATTAAAATTCCATACCAACTATCGAACAATGATAACTTCAAAGAAGGGATTTAGTTAAGGTATTTACGTTGGATTCGACAAATACCAAAATTAAATTCAAAATTAAATCATCAAAATGTTGATTTTTATTTTGTGTATTCAAGAATTATTAATAATTTTAATAATTCGTGTAACAAATTTTGATTTATTTCATTAATTGTTAAAACTCTATTTATACATTTTAAGAAAGGGTAGTTATGGAAAGAAGAGATTTCCTAACTCTTAATGGCAAAAAAGCATTTTATAATTCTTCTGATGAAGAAATTGATACGCTGAGAAAAGAGAGAAAAAATGAAGCTTCGCTTTTAAATACAAATTTAACACGAGAGCAGGCTGCCCATCTGCTTCGCAGAATTCACTTTGGAGCAAAGCCAGAAGAAATTGATTTCTTTGAAAATAAGCCAATTTCCGAAGCTGTGGATATATTGCTTGGCGATGGTTTGGATTATATGCCAGCCAATTCTAGCAGATTGCCCACGGGCAAACCAACATTAAGTTGGTTGGATTCTATTCTGGAAAATCCACAAAAAGTTACTTTAGAAATTCAAAATATTATTAAAAGTCAGCATAATTCTCGTTATGGTCAGTTTATCGCTTGGTGGCTCGATACAATGAGAAAAGAAAATGCACAATCCAATCCTGTAATGGAAAAGTTGTCTCTATTTTGGCATAGTCACTGGTGCATTGGTTATAACTATGATGGCGATGATTTGATCCCACCACCATTATTATTCAGAAATTTGAATAAGATTAGAAAGTACCGATTGGGAAATTTTAAGAAATTTGCCGAGGAGATGACTTTAGATGGTGCATATTTACTTTACCAAAGTTTGAATGAAAGTACAAAAGGAAACCCAAATGAAAACTATATGCGTGAGCTTATGGAGCTTTTCACAATGGGCATTGGAAATTACTCCGAAGGTGATATTAGAGAGGGTGCAAGAGCATTGACTGGCTGGAGAGTAACAGCAAACCTTGGAGATAGAAAAGTATTCGATAATTTTGATACATATTTCAGCCAACCCGATCATGATTTAACTGCAAAATCAATAATGGGCGAACCAATTTTAGCTCGTACTGATGCAGACAATAACATTGACAAAGTAAGAACAGAAGAAGTTGTGGGCATTTTGAATATTTTATTCAATCGTCGTCCACAAGCAATTTCAGAATTTATTGCAAATAAACTTTATTTGTATTACATTTATTCTAGTGCTGGGAAAGTGGATGAAACAGTGATAAAAACATTAGCTTCTAGTTTGCGAGATAATAATTTTGAACTTAAACCAATGTTTAAAACACTTTTTACATCGGACTTTTTCTTCGAACCAGCTGTGATGGGTAATCAAATTAAAACCCCTGTGGAATTATTTGTAGGGCTTGAAAGATTGCTTAACACTACTTATACAGCAAACACTTCTGCTATTAGCGATACTGACCAAATGCTATTTAATCCGCCCGATGTGGCTGGTTGGAAAGGATACCGTACTTGGATAAACACAAAGACATATCCGCAGCGTGTAAACCATTGCAAAGTATTTTTAGACCAAGTGCAGAAAGTGAACTATATAGCTTTTGCTAAATCTATTAAAAATTACTCTGACATCAATGTATTTTTAGATGGCTTTTTTGAAGTAACATTGCCAAAGAAAGTTTCTGATAGCAGAAAAACAAGATACTTAGGTTATTTGCAAGCCAATGGTGGGATGAATGCTGGTAATTGGGCGAATGCGATTGATTCCAGTAGCGACAATGCTTTGACAGCACTAAAAGCTATATTTAAAGAAATTATTTTAGAACCAGATTTCCAATTGATTTAAGGAGATGAGCAAAATGCAAAGAAGAAACTTTATAAAGTCTAGTGCTGCTATTGGTGCTGGAGTGGCATTGACTCCTTACATTATGAAAGGTGGGGATTTTGTTCCTGAAATGAAAATGCTTGATCAGTATGACTTTCTTAAAAATGATAATATTATGATTATCGTTGAATTAGCTGGTGGAAATGATGGACTGAATACTATCATTCAAGCCGATAATGACCTATATCATCAATTAAGACCAAACATTGGATTATCTGAAACAGATGCTGTAAGATTTGATAAAACAAATCTTTATATGCACCCTGCTTTAGTAAAAAATATTTATAACGATGGTATGATGGGGCTACTTAAAAATGGTAATCTTGCCGTAATAGAAGCTGTGGGCTACGATGAATATACCATGTCACATTTCCGTGGTCAGGATATTTATGGAAGTGGTCAGTTAAGTACTGACCCAAGGGTTAAGTTACTTGAAGGTTGGCTTGGGAAATATTTCTCTTCAAAACTAACTAATTACCCACTTGAAATTCCTGATCATCCACTTTCCATTAGTGTTGGTGGAACTATTCCACTTGCTTTAAAAAGCAATAAAGGAGATATGGGGATATCAATTGGTGATGTGAGTAAATTCTATCAGCTTGGAGCTGGACTCACTCCCAAAGAAGCTTTGCTTTCTGAAAAGTCATTCTATTCAGATGAGTTTAATTTCATAAACGTTGTGGCAAGGCAATCAGAAGCTTATTCAAATGCTCTTAAAAATGCAAGCGATACTGGAAAAAATACAGTTAATTATGCTGCGGGTGGCCTTAATGATAAATTTAAAACAATTGCGAAACTGATATCTGGTGGACTTAAAACAAAAGTTTATTATGTGAAGCAAGGTGGATATGATATGCACATTCAGCAAATGAAAGATCCATTTTCTGGGCAGCACCCTGCCTTACTAAATGAACTATCAAATGCAATTTCTACTTTTATGCAAGATGCTACTAAACAAGGTTTTGTTGATAGAGTTGCTGGTTTGACTATTACTGAATTTGGTCGCCGTGCCCACGACAATGGTTCTCGTGGTTCGGATCACGGCTCGGCTTGTGTACAGTTTATGTTTGCTTCCGATAAATATATTTCTGGAGGTACATTTGGCGAAAGACCAGACCTTGGTAATCTCGATGAAAATACTAACATTAGGCATAACTTTGATTTTCGCAGAATTTATGCAGATTTCTTAGAAAACTGGTTCGATGCTGGTACAGAAGAAACTACTAATCTATTCGGCGAAAAAGTAGCTCCAATGGGAATTTTGAAAAAAAGAATTACTTCGGTGAATCAGGACCTTAAATATCAAGAAGATGATTACTTGCAAATTTATCCAAACCCAAGTAATGGCAAAGGTGTTGTTCAATTCATTTTGAATAATGAGAAATTTGGGAAAGTTGAAATTTATAACTTAAAAGGTTTCTTAGTTTCTACTAATTTCAATGGGAAATTGGATTACGGAATGCACAAACACGAATTCTCTGGATTGGAATCGGGTACTTATATTGCTTCTGTCGAAATAGATGGAAAAAGAGTTGTTAAACAATTTGTTGTTGCGAATTAATTTGAAAAGACTTCTACTAATATTATCATTTTTTATCCCAAGTTTATTGCAAGCTGTTGCACCTTGCGATAATTCGAACAATGCACAAGCTTGTATTGGCAACGCCTTGACTATAAAAGTCAATAATGGCTTGGGAGCACAGTATGTTGATGTGAAACGTTCTACTACTTTGGATAATGTTTCTACTGCTATGACTGTTGAAATGTGGCTAAAACCAAATGTTGAAACAGGTAAAACTCAATATATTGCTGGAATGTGGGGACCAAGCACCGATAAAAACGATGTTTGGGTAATCTATATTGATAAGAACGATGATTTAGTTTTTGAAATTAATGGAACTACTACTAATTTGGGAGCTATAGATAATACAGCGGCTCGCACTGGAATTGGCACATACAATCAAACTTGGTTCCATTTGGCTTGTATGTTCGATGGTACTACCAAAACTGCTAGTATCTATATTGATGGCAATTTGAAAGCTTCGGCTACAAACCAGCAATATCCAGTTAGTACTTTAAGAAAAATGGAAAATAAAGATTTGTATTTGCAAATTGGCAGTACAAATGCTTTTTCTAATAACTCGCAAAATAGAACATACCGTGGACAAATGGATGAAATCAGAATTTGGGATAGAATACTAAACCAAACTGAGTTGATTTGCCAAAAAGACATTTCACTAAATGATACTTACAAAAATTTGGTTCTTTATTTCCGATGCAATGAAGCAATCTCTATCTATGAACTTTGCGATGCTGCTAACAAAGGAAGCATTGGATATTTAAGAAGTGGTGCTAGATGCGAAGCAAGCGATAGAAAAGACTTTTTGCCATTTGTGGTAGTTGCACCTCAGTTTCCTGATACTGTACGCTGTGCTACAAAAAAAGTTTATACATTTACTGTTACTGACACATCGCTATGTGGTTCATCTGGTCGTATAAGAGTACTTGATGTGCCTCAACATTTTACATTTAATTCTGCTTTTGTTCAACTATATCCAAACCAAGCTACTTCGTTTACTTTTTCTTTAAATACTAACTATGTGGGAACTCTAAAACCACGGATTTATATTGAAAGAGCAAATAGATGTGGGCAAGCAATTTTTCTCAAACAAATTGTAATTGTCCGAGAAACTGATTTAAAATATGATGTTGATAGTTTAGATTTAGGAATAGCAAAGAAAAACTGTATTGAAGAGCCATATAAAGAAAAGACTTTCAGACTTTGTAATAATACAGGTAAAACTGGAACAAATCAAACAAAAACAATTACTTCATTTAAGTTTAATAGACTTGGAATGTTTCAAGTTGTTTTTCCGACTGTGCTGCCGTTGGATTTAGCTCCCGATGCTTGTGTGGATATTAGAGTACGCTTTAATCCAGCTTTGGACACTGCAAATACATATTATGATACATTAGTAATTGTTTCAAATGATAATTGTTCAGGTGGTGGAAGAATTCCCGTTAAAGGAAAAATTGAAGACATACTAAGGTTAAATAATTTACAAACAAAGCGTTCCGTTGATTCAATAGATTTCGGTACAATTTGCATCGGATATTATTCAAATGTGTATCTCTATACTTATGAGAATCTTTCTACATCGCCAATTCAAATGACTAGTATTGCAGTTCCTCCTCAGTTTCAAGGTTCTCAAATAACATTCCCTCTAACTCTTGATGTGAAAACAAGTTATAGGGAGAAGTTCGTACGATTTGCTCCAACAGTAGCAGGAACTTATAGGGATTCGGTCATATTTCTTTGTAAATCTGGCTCGTGTACCATAAGGCGTGTACTGATTGTAAAAGGTCGTTGTATAGACACCAAAGTAAAATTCAATATTGACACTTTGAAATTCGGCAATGTGGTAGTAGGGCAAACAAAAACATTATCTGTTGGAGCTACAAATATTGGAAATGAGCAAATTAGTGTGAGTTTTTATCTTCGACAAGGTGATGTTTTCTTTTTCAATGGTGGACAAAGTGTCTCAATTAATCCTGGGGAAACTCGGACAGTTAGTATAGATTTCAGACCTTTTTCTGATTCTAACTATGTTGATGCTGTTTGCTATGTTGAAAATAAGTGTTATGAATCTAGTTGTATTCCAGTAACTGGAAAGGGAGTCAACGAGAGATTTTTATATAATCCAAGTGAGTTAAGAATAACAAGTGTAATGGCTTGCGGTAGTGAAACAGGTGTACTTGAAATAAAAAACAATGGTGGCAACACTGAGAATTTATCTAATTTTAACTTAAACGACCCTGCTGGAAAATTCTCAATGGTTGATCCTCCAAGTTTGGTAGGCTATACTTTGAATTTGCCACCTGGACAAAGCAAGAAATTCACAGTTAGATATACACCAAATGACATATTAAAAGATAGAGCCGATAGAGCATTTTTAGATTATTCAACTTCCGATAATACGAAATGGCAAGGAAAACTTTATGGAACATCAGCTTTGCCAAAAATATTCATAACTGAATTAACTACTTATGGAACAATTGAAGCTGGCGATAAAAAAAGAAAGGTTCTTCAATTTGAAAATATTTCTTCGTTGCCAATAACTCTTGATTCTGTTACAATTAGTTCAGACTTTGCTATTGTTTATCCATTAAGTTTTGCAGGCAGATTACTCAATCCTAGAGATACAATAGAAGTTACAGTTGACTTTTTACCTCAAGCACCTGGCGATTTCAATGGTATAATTAAAGCGTATGCAACAAAACCTTGCACAATTACAGCGACTGGTAGTTTAACTGGTAAAGCTAAAGTTATCCCACTGGAAATGATATCCACATTGATTACTTATGGCTTTGTGAAACCTTGTGATTGTGAAGAAAGAAAATTACCACTTGTCAATAACTCTGGTGTCTTTGCTGCTTCTATTGATTCTATTTGGATTGATGGGCAGGGTGTTACAGATGCCTATCCGATGTTCTTTAGGTGGAGTTCGGATTTTAGTAATGGCACATTACCTTATCAAATCCCAATCAATAGCAAAGATACTTTAAGAATATTCTATTGTCCTCGTTCACTATCGCTTAGAGATAGTATTATACATTCTGCAAAATTGCATATAAAAAGTAATGGAACTGGTTGGTCTGTAAATTTTGATAGGTTTTTAACTGGTAAGCAAATGCTTTTCCAAGAGCCAGGTCCGCTGATTACTAATTTCCCTCCAACAAGGGTTAATAATTTTGCAACAGCTCTTACTACTTATTTGACTATTCCAGATATTGATGTGAATCCTTCACGTGATGGCTTACAGATTGATTCTGTTACATTCGAGCCAGAAGATAAGGTATTTACTGCTACAGATAGACTTGGAAAACCTTTCCCAATTATCGTAGCAGGGAAAGATACCCTTAGACTGAAAATAGACTTCAAGCCAAGAGCACCAAGAGCTTATGTTAATAAAATGAAAATTCATTTTAGCAAACCTTGTTATACTAGCGATACCACTCTGACTATTAAAGGTTCAGGTTTTGCTCCTGCTTTTGGTATGGGGCTTACTTTCCAAGATGCTGTTAAGAATATTGATTCTGTAGTTATAATCAGTTGCGATACTTTATTCTTACCAGTATATACCAATAGAGAAATACCAGCCACATCTGTGGATATTAAATGCAGAATTGGCTATGATACTTCTAAATTTGAGTATGTTGGTGCTAGCTCTTATTATATGAATGCCAGCTGTATGAACCGTACTCCAAAGATTTCTAATATTTTCTCACCAACTGGCGGCAAGGAATTTATATTAGAAAACTTCTGCGATGTGGATTCACTCAAGCCATTTATGATTGCTAAATTCTTAGCAAAGCAGCGTGTTTCAGTGCAAGATACATTTAAAGTAGATTCCATAGCATTCGATACAAAAGAGATAATTCTATATCAAATCATTGCTACATCGGATAAGATTTTTGTTAAAACAAAGAATTCCGATTTTAAAATATTGAATGATATTAATTTCGATAGCGTACGAGTTTTGGATTGCTCCGATAGGACTTTCCAAATTTTGAATACTGGTGAAGTTGACATATTGCTTGGTGCATTGAATGGTATTCCAGCCGATGTAGCATTCCTAACATCAGTTCCAAATTTAGGGGATATAGTCAGACCTGGCGATACTGCTTCAATCACTTTAAGATTCTGCCCGAGCAAAAAACAAGTAATGGTTGATTCATTGTTGTATTCAATTTTGAAACCTTGCATTTCTATTGATAGTAATAATCTTGCTGGTATTGGCTTTGCTCCAATTTTGGAAGTTCGATCCGATTTGAGCAATAACTATTTAGTAGTTGATACTGTTAAAACTGCAATTGGAGATACAATAGAATTGCCGCTTTACTTTGAAAAAGATTTAAAAGCGAACTATAATAACATTGACTATTGGCTTGAGGATTTGAGTTTTGAACTTAATTTCAAATATAGAAAAGAAGCATTGAAGCTAATAGCTATCAAAAATGATCTGAAAAATTTAATTGAATATTCCGAAGTGCCAGGTGGTTTGAAAGTTACATATAAAAATGTGGATTCACTCAGAGCAGGTAGAATAGGAAGTTTGAAGTTCCTGAGTGTTGTGCCAGATTCTTCAATCAATTACATTGAAACTACTATTACTAATTTCAACACAAGCAAGATTATGTTCTTAGATTTGGTAAACTATCCAGAAGCAACTATACTTGAAGTGGAAGGAGCTTGCAATTTGGAAACTGTACATTTTGGAATTAATGGTAAATATCAATTTGAAAGTGTATATCCAAATCCAACGAATAACTCAATTGAAATGAAATTCACATTAGTTGAAAAAGTTAATTTCAAAATAGAATTATTCGATTTAACAGGGCATTTAGTGAAAGTATTAGCAGATTATCCACAAGAAATGCCTTTTGGAAACTATTCGATTAAGAATAATCTTTCAGATGTGCCATCGGGCAACTATCTAATTCATTTTTCATCGCCTAACTTTATAAATACTAAGCCATTAATTATTGCAAAATAATGGCTTAGTTAATTTCCTGAGTAATGTCTGTGACTTTTTGTTCAGCTTTATCTAAGAAATCACGACATTCTTTAAGCACTTTTACACCATTTTCATAAAGCGAAAGCATTTCCTGAAGTGAAGTGTTTTCGTTTTCTAATTTAGTACTTATTTCTTCGAGAGAAGCTAGTTTTTCTTCAAAATTGAATTTATTCATTTCTTGCCTTTCTTTTTTGTTTCTGTAACTTTAGTTTGAATTATTTGAGAGTAAGTTTCCAATTCGACTTCCATTTCGGTATTGATTAAGTCCTTAGAAGTGATTACTTTGCCATTGTTTCTTAAAAGTGCATAACCCTTTTTCAGAGGCATTTCTGGATTAGCATTTTTTATAATTAAATCAAATTTTTCCAGCGAATGACTTACATTTTTGATTCTATCTCTTATTGAACTTTGCACAATATTAGTAGCTAATTTCAATTTATTTCTATTTAACTCAATTGTAGATTGTATTTTGTTTTCAAATCTTTCATTGACCACAAACTCCAAATATTCTCTTTGTCTTCTGATTTTTGTATCAATAAAGTTTTTCATAGCTTCACTTTTATTTTCCAAATAAGAACTTATTTGGTCAATTGAAGTCAAGCTACAATAAGTCGCAGCCATAGTAGGAGTTGCCGCTCGCAAATCTGCCACAAAGTCCGCAATTGTGAAATCAGTTTCATGACCCACGGCAGAAATAATTGGTTTCTTAGATTTATAAATGGCATTAGCTACAATTTCCGAATTAAAGCCCCATAAGTCTTCTATAGAGCCACCGCCTCTGCCAACTATAATAACATCGCAATCGGTCTCATTAAGCTCGCTAATGGCTTTTACGACATCTTTGCTGCACTCTGCACCTTGCACAATGGTAGGTCTTAACAAAACTTCTATATAAGGAGCTCTTTGCTTTAATGTAGTAAGTATATCTTGCAGCACAGAACCAGTTTGCGAAGTTACTATTCCTACTTTTCTAATCAAAGGCGGTAGCTCACGTTTTCTAGATCTATCGAAATAGCCTTCTATCTCTAATTTTGCTTTTAATTCTTCAAAAGCAAGATATAAATCGCCTACGCCACGGGCTTGCACCCAAATACAATCAAGTTGGTATGTTCCTCTGGCTTTGAAAACAGAAACTTTTCCTGCCGCCAGCAGCTTCATTCCCTCTTTAAGTTGAAATTTTGGACTTCGTGTTCGCCAAATTACAGCACTTATTGATGCTAATTCGTCTTTAAGTGTGAAATAGATGTGTCCTGAAGAATGTACCTTTAAATTTGATACTTCTCCAGAGACCATAACTTGTCCAATTTGCTGTTCCATAAAGTTGGAAATTAGACTTGTTATTTCTTCAACTGAATAAATTACTTCAGACATATTTTTTATTTTCATAAATTACAACTGCAATTTATAACAATTAGCGACAAAATAATTATGATTGGGTTCGGTTTTGATGTTCATCAGCTCTCCAAAGGGGAAAAGCTGGTGCTTGGTGGGGTTGAGATAGACTCTGAATTGGGAACTATAGCTCATAGCGATGGCGATGTACTGCTGCACGCTGTGATGGATGCTATGCTTGGAGCAATAGGAATGGGCGATATAGGAGAACATTTTCCTGATACCGACCCAAAATACAAAGATTTTAGTAGCTTGAAAATGTTAGAAGTAGTCGTAGAGCTACTTCGTGGCAACTATAAACTTATCAACATTGATATAGCTATAGTTTTGGAAGCTCCAAAAATCAAAAAATATAAAGAAGAAATGTGTGAAAAAATATCTAATGTTTGCAAAATTTCGCCTAATAGAGTGAATATTAAAGCAACAACTAATGAAAAAATGGGATTTATTGGAAGAGGAGAAGGAATCGCTGTTTATGCTGTTTGTGAAATCCAATCTTTGTATGATTAAGAAATTATTCCTAATATTATTTCTTTTTGTCAGTTTTTATGAATTAAAAGCTGATAAATCCTATCCACTTTCGGTAGTTTCCAATCATAGTTTCGATGGGAAACTATTCACCGATGGTATGTATTCCTATTGCATAATCAATGATTGGGCAAGAGGAAACTTTACAATTACCAAATGGCAAGGAATCGAGAAAGAAAAAGCTGAAGGTAAGCTATTTGAAAATATAGAAATAAGAGATGTTAGTTTTGGTAAGACCAACCTACTTGTTTATAAAGAATTTGATAGATACTATCTTGGCAAATTCGATAATGATTTGAATATTGAAAAAATCCACGAATTTCAATTTCGATCCACAGATGATTTAGAAATTAGAATATTCGATAGTTTAGCAGTTATAAAGAACGGACGTAATATTTTTATTTATAACTATGTTACTAAGTTTAAAAAAGAATACAACGGGGTGGTTGATTTAATTAAATATCAAAATAAATTCTATCTTTTGAAACAATTTGGCAGCCATTCGGAACTAATAGAATTAGAAATTGAGAACTATAGAGAAAAGGAAAGATTGCTTTGCAAAGTGGAAATGAGTGCAGAGAAAGCAAGTTTGCTTGCAGAGAATAACCAAATTGTCGTACTTGCAAATTTTACAAATAGTACTTATATAAACACTTATGATTTGCTAACTAAGACTCAATATTCTCAATTTTTAGAGGTAGATAAAGATAATATTTCAGTTCATTCAATTGACACTAATGTTTTCATCTATTTTCTACAAAATAAAGAAGGTGTTTATTATTTAGTTAAATCCTTTTTAAATAAAATAAATAACCCAGATTCTTGGTATAAACTGAAATTACCAAGTGAGCTAATAGAAAGCTCCAACACTAAAATTTTGAATGAGAACATAATTATCTTGTTTAAAAATGGAATTTACATTGCTGATTTGAATTTGAAGCCAATTGCTTCCGATAATTTCCGATTGGAAGAAGATTATGTACCAGAATATTACGATGCAAGTAAGTACCTTGTTTTACAAGGTAAAAACAAGAGTCTCTTAATAAATTTAAAGAAAAATCCATTTTGGTTTATTTTCAGATTTTGGGAAAATTATTCATTCTATTTTATTCCATTTTCAGCTGTTTTGATGCTATTCTTATTCATTCAGTTGTATCGTTCCCAACGCAGATTGCTGAATGTGATACTAGATTTGCCAAGCACTGGCTTTGTGATAGTATTAGATAAAGAAGGTAATATCCTTAGAATAAATGATTTAGGTATGGATTTGATGAATTTAAATTACCAAGTTCCTCTCAAAAAGTATTACAAATATTATTTCAACGATGAGAGTTTTAAATCATTAGAGCAAGTAATAGAAACAGCATTAAATAATAAGACTAGTTTCAATCAGAAAATTACAATTGTAAAAGATTATTTAGCTTTAGAATTTATTTGCAATGTGGTTGTGCTTCGCAATACTGCTGGTTTCGACAGAGGAGTAGTAATAACAGGGCTTGATATAACAGAAGAACTTGAAAGAAAACGTCTTTCCAATTGGGCACAGCTCGCCCACGATTTGCAAACCAATCTATCAACTGTTCGCTTAAATGCTGAACAAATGGAATTTGCCGAAGATAACCCAAATTCAAATAGACAACGTAAGATTCTTCATCAAGTGAATATTGTCATCAATAGAGTGCGTGACATTATCACAGTTGGCAGAGGCGATGTGATTGAAATTAATCCAGTTGCAGCCACAGAACTTTTCCGTGAAGTGAAATCTGAATTTGAAATGGACTTTGGCGATTCGATTGAAATGCAAATTGAGGAGTCCAATGTAATAGTTCCTTGCGATAGAAAAAGAATTCTACGTGCCATTCGCAACGCTACTGAAAATGCTATAAAAATACTAACTAAAACTGGTGGAAAAATTACTTTTTCTGCTATCAATAATGGCAAATTCATTCTGCTTTCTATAAAAGATAATGGGCCTGGAATGCGTAAAGAAATTAAAGAAAATATGCTAAACCCATTCTTCACTTCGGGCGAACAAGGTGGCACAGGCATTGGCACAATGATAATGAAAAATGTTGTTGAGCAGCACGGTGGCAGTATATTGATTAATTCTGAATTGAATGTAGGCACTGAAATAATTTTCAAAATCCCAAATAAAAAAGCAAATGTTTAATTTGAACGTCAGTAAAGTGGCAGCAATAGATTATGGCGAAAAAAGAATTGGCTATGCAGTTAGCGATTCTATGCATGTTATTGCAATTTCAAAAGATACTTTCGTTGAAAAAAATATGAAGTATATCAAAGAAGTGATGGAAAAAGATAATGTGAAGATTGTAGTAGTAGGACTTCCTTCAATTAAAGATGGGAAAATTACCAAAATAGTGGAAAAGATAAATCTTTTCTGCGAAAATTTGAAACTAAATGACCAATTTATTGTTATTAATGTAGATGAATCATATTCATCGCAGCGTGCCTCAGAGCTTATGCTCGAAAATGGTACTAAGAAAAACAAAAGGAAAGAAAAAGGAAGTTTAGATAAAATAGTTGCTTCTATTTTGCTACAAGACTTTCTCGACTCTCAAGATTTTGCTAATAACTACAAAAAATTACTATGAGATTACTAGCTTTAATTCTTTTATTATCAGTAACTACTGCATTTGCTCAATTGGATAAAACACTTTATTATTCATTTGGTGAGCAAATTTATTTAGATGTAAATCCAATTGAAAAAGTTAATGGTGACACCACAAAAGTTTTGCTTTTGGCCAAAGTAGTTTTCGATGCTATGACTTTTGAAAAGCTAAATAACATAGATCCAAACAGTAAATATATAGCAAAACCAACTTTTGAATTTATAATTAAAGATAAAGATGGAGTTATTCGCAAAAGATTTGAGTATCTCGATACTGTTTTAGCTGGAAAGTATGAACAAACAGATTCTAAAAAAGACTTTTATTCTTTCTCCAAATCAGTAAATTTGCAAAATGGGACTTACACTGTAAGCATCAATCTTTTGAATAAATCATCTCGCAATAAAATTTATAAATTGGTTTCGTTAAATACTGAAAAAACAATTCCAATATTCTGTAAAGCTATTAATGTCAATTCTTTGAATGATATAGAACCACTTATTTATGGTGGCAGTATGCCATTTTCTTCATCAAGTGTGCGTTTAATAATTCCTACTATTGGAAAGCAATACAGCAAAAATTTAATTTATTTGCTTGCAAAAAAGAAATCTACTGATGTTGAAGAGTACGAACCAGATTTTGCAAATCTATCTGGAACTGTAGAAATTAGAAATAATTTCAGTTTAAATTCCACTGCATTCAAAGGCAAAACATATTTGAACTTACAAAAAATAGTTTCTAATAATCAATTTCTTGATTTGGAAATAAGCTCCAATAAAGTATTGCCAGGCACTTATACACTGAAAATATTTGAAGAAAACACTAGAGATACGCTAAAGTTTGACTTTTTAAATGAATGGTTTGATAAGCCACTTAGTTTGAAAAAAGTGTCTTATGCAATTGATTGTTTGAGTTATATACTTAAAGATGATGAAATAGATGATATGCGTGCTGGTGAAAATAAAGAGAATTGGGAAAAATTTTATTCTTTTTGGAGCAAAAAAGACCCAACTCCCAATAGTCTTTATAATGAAGCACTTATACAATATTTCACAAGATTAGACTATGCCTTTTTCAACTTCCAAACGTTAAGCGAAGTTGATGGTTCAAAAACAGATAGAGGAAAAATTTATATTCTTTTCGGTGAACCTCAAATAATGGCTAATAGTTTTACAAATGGGAAATCCTTGATTACTTGGTCTTATCCAAATTTGAAAAAAGATTATATATTTGAGCTAATTAGCTCGGGAATTTATAAACTAGTTCAAATTAAAGATAGGCCTAAATCCTAATCCAATTCTTCGTAGCTTTTAGGTTCCCAGTCCAATCCTTCGCAAGGAATAATATCCGTTGTGATATGTTGGTCATAAATTTTACAAAGCTGATTATCCGAAGAAAAGTTAATACAGCTTCCACATAAAGTGCTATCAATGATTTGTTTTGATTGCTTTTGAAATTTTTCATATTCCTGATAGCCAGGGTAAATAGCTAAGAGCCAAAACGTAAACAGCAATAAGTACCAATAATTGAATAAGTTTAAAAATGGCACAAATATACTCGCCGCTATCATAATTATAAATACTCTGCTTAGCACACCCCAAACTATAATGCCTGTTGTGATTGGTTCATCGTCTTCATCGAACTTGAAAAAGAGGATATTGAATAACTTTCTAAATATGTTCATTAATATGACTTTTTATATTTCAAAAATAAAAGCAATTTTGCAATCTGATTATGTATGACAAAATACAAATATTACCTGACTTTATTGCAAATCAAATTGCAGCTGGCGAAGTAGTTCAACGCCCTGAATCTGTTGTGAAAGAATTAGTGGAAAACTCATTCGATTCTGGTGCAGACTCTGTGGCTGTTTTCGTAAAAAATGCTGGAAAGCAACTAATACACATTGTTGATAATGGTAATGGAATTACTAAAGAAGACCTACCTCTGACAATAAAACGACACGCAACAAGCAAGATATTAACTCAAGACGATTTAGAGAAGATATTATCTTTTGGTTTCCGAGGCGAAGCTTTAGCTTCAATTTCTTCTGTGGCTAATTTGGAAATTCGTACTAAAAAAGCTACTGATACAATTGGCTATAAGCTAACTTCCGAGCCAAATAAGCAACCTGAATTAGAACCAGGAAATTTCGACAAAGGCACTCAAGTTTTCGTAAGGAATTTATTCTATAACATTCCAGCTCGCAGAAAATTCCTTAAATCCAATTTAACAGAGTTTCGCCATATATCCGAAACAATGATGAAATTCGCTTTGAGCAAACCCGATGTGCGACTTACTTTTTATGACGATGACCATTTGATTTTCGATTATAAAGCTGGCTCTTTTGAAAAAAGATTGAAAGATATATTCGGAGAAGAAGAATTTTTATCGTTTGTGAGAGTTTCAAGCCAATCGCCATCTATCTCAATCAGTGGATATGTGGGCAGACCTGCTCAATCCAAACAAAATAGAAATACACAATATATGTTTCTCAATGGCAGATTTATTTTAAGTAAAAGCTTAGGACATGCCATTTATAGTTGCTTCGAGCATTTCCTTGATAAAAATTATTTTCCAATTTTCGTTTTGAATATTGAAATTGACCCAACTTTGGTAGATGTGAATGTGCATCCGCAAAAACACGAAGTTAAGTTTGAAGATGAAAGAATGATTTATAATGTGATTAAAGCAGCTGTGAGCCAAGCGCTCAGGGAAAATAATATAACTCCAGCTTTGTCGCTTTCAAATAGCTTTGTTGCTATGCCATTCGAGAAAATGTCTGAAACTAATGGAAATGAATTTGTTGTGAACCGAAGCACAGGTGAAATTATTGAACAGAAATTCAATGATTTTTCTGATAACCGACCAAAAACACCAATAAATAATGGTGGCTCTATCTATGACTTTCTTTTCGGTGCGGACAAAAATCAATTAACGAATCAAAATGCAGCACAGTCAAGTATAGATGATAATCAGAATTATTCAAGTTTGAAAGAAGATAACGTTTGGCAATTGCATAATAAATATATTTTCTTTGAAACAGTGAAAGGTGTTTTAATTGTGGATATGCACAATGCACACGAGCGAGTGCTTTATGAAAAAGCTATTCGTGCTATGAATAAGGATTTTTCTATTTCGCAGAATTTGATTTTTACTGTTAATTGCGATTTATCAAGCTCACAGAAAACTCTACTTTTGGAATTGCAAAATGATTTGCAAGACCTTGGCTATACAATTGAAATTAGCACTGCTGGATGTTCAATAATTGCTGTACCAAGCGATATAAAGGCAGGTAACGAAGAAAAATCACTGAAAGATATACTCGATAGCTATACTGAATTTCAAGAAATTAGACATTCAGACAAAAGAGACAACTTAGCTGCAACTTTTGCTTGCAAATCTGCTGTGAAAACTGGACAGCGTATTTCTAAAATGGAAATGTTAGCTCTTATAGAAAATCTAATGAAATGTAAAATTCCTTATGTTTGCCCACACGGGCGACCAGTAATTTTAGACTTATCACTTGCCGATTTCGATAAACAATTTGGCAGAACGTCCTAATTCGTATAAATTGCAATGCTTGGCAAAGCAAATCTTTCAAATAACTGTTGAAATAATTATCAGATATTACAATGTCGAAAAAAGAAAAAATTCAAAATCCCGAAGAAACTAAAAAAGTTAACAATTCAAAATTCAATTTTGAGTTCAATATTTATTCAATAGTCTCATTATTTTTAGTAACTACATTTGTATTTTTCCATAAGCAAATTTTGGGAGAAACTTTCTTTTGGGAGGACATTGTAGAGTTTGTTTATCCTATTCAAAATTTTGCAGCCACCCAAAAGGGTATTGCGTTTTGGAATCCATATTCTTTTGCAGGTATGCCATTTTTTGCAGATTTGCAAGTTGGCTATTTCTATCCTTTAAATCGTTTATTAGATTTTTTTGTAAATAATGGCAAACTCTCTTTCGGAGCATTGCAATTTGTTATTATTCTGCATTATCTTATTTCGCAAATCAATTTCTATTTGCTTGCAAAATATTTCAAAGTGTCTAACATTGGTGCTATAATTGGGGCTATTAGCTATACTTTTTCAATGGTAATGATTTGCCATTCTATCCACCCAATGATTGTTTTCCATTTGTCGTGGTTTCCATTAGTTTTCCTTTTCTTTGTGCGAGGCATTTCGGAAAGCAATCTCAAATTTTCTGGATTAGCTGGGCTTATACTTGGTATGTCCTTGCTTTCAGGACACCCTCAGACTACTCTTTATGAAGGATTAATATTAGGACTAACTGGTTTGTTTTTACTAATTACTGATAGAAAAAAATTGGTAATGAAATTAATTACACTGGTTCTTCCCATTGCTTTGGCAGGTGGAATATTTGCAATTCAGCTATTGCCATCGCAAGAGCTGGCAAAGCTTTCCCGCAGAAACGAAGTTAGCTATAAATTAGCAACAGAAGGTTCATTGCAAGTAAAACAAGTTTTAAATTTAGTAAATCCTCACTCTTTTGGTTCGATTGAAGGTAGCAATCAAGACAAATCAAATTATTTTCTACAATTCGATGGTGCATTCCAAAGGCATTTCTTTTGGGAAACTACTGCATATTTTGGGATAGCTGCATTAATACTCGGCTTTATTGCAATAGTTTATAAATACAAAGACCGCAATATTCAGTTATTCTCAATAATAGCATTGTTTAGTTTCTTGATGGCACTTGGATCTAATGGTTTCTTGTTTAACATACTATATAACTTGCCATTGATAGGAACATTTAGAAATCCTGCCCGAATGATGGCATTTGCTTCTTTTGGATTTTCGATAATGGCTGGCTTTGGCTATGACGCATTAACAAAAATTAAAGACAGAAAAATTCTTGCATTGCTTATTCCAGTGGGAGCTGTACTATTGCTTTCTTTAATTGTAGCTTCGGGAAATCATTTGGAAGAGGGCATTACTGCCGATTCGCTTAGCTTGAATTTAACTTCACAACTGGCTTATGTGGTAATAATTTCTTCACTTTTGGCTGGGCTATATTTTAGATTATTCAATTCAAAAATAATTGGATTAGTGCTTATTACTGTATGTTTTGTTGATTTATATTACTACGGCGGAACATTTAATTCAAGTGCTACTGAGCCAATGAAAAACTATGAAATCTCACCTCAATTATTAAATCAATTTAAACCAAAATCAGTTGATAGTTTATTTAGAATAAATATGCGTATGTATCGCCCAAGCTATATGGCATTGAACCGTAGCCAAGGCTTGATAGATCAAATAATGTTGATTGAAGGTTATAATCCATTGATTTTGCAGAAATGCCTGCCTCCTCTCAAAAACACAGCGGAAGTTTTTGATATTTACAATGTGAAATACGAAATTGGAATAGATTCTTCGGCTGGTCGCCCAGTTTTCAAAGAACGTAATACATATTTTCCAAGAGTTTGGGTAGTGAAAGAATACGTTATTTCAGCTTCGGACGATGCTTCGCTAAAAGCAGAACTTCAAAAAGATTCTATCAATTTAAGAAAAATTGCTGTACTTGAAGAAGATCCAAAAATAAATAAATCCAGTGACACACTGGTATATTCTGCAAAGATTACAAAATTTGAGAATAACATAATAGAAATAGAAACAGAAAGCAATCAAGAAGCTCTGCTTTGTCTGTCCGAAATTTATTATCCAGCTTGGAAAGCTTTTGTAAACGAAGCTGAAACTAAAATTTTAGTAAACGATTACTGCTTCCGAGCAGTGAAAATAGGCAAAGGCAAAAGCAAAATCCGTATGGAATATATTTCCGAAAGCTACACAAAAGGCAAGTATATTTCTATGATATCTCTTTTGATAGCACTTGCATTAGTATTTATTCCGTTTGGCAAAAAAGAAGAAGTGTAATAATAATTGGTTAGCATATATGGGGAGTTTGGGGTTTGACTTGCTATTATCTCTCAATCATAACCTACTTTAAGTAAAATTGAAGTTGAAGAAATACAGTAATGTAAGTAACATTTATTTACAATAGGTTGCTTAAAAAAGTTTTCTTAAGGTTCATTTTGCATTTTTTACAAACTCAATGTCAATTTAAGCTGCCCACCAAATCCTTTGTTAATTATTTTTAGTAGGGTAGAAAGTCTAATATCAGAAGAATTATTCTCAATTCTTGAGATATTAGATTTATTTGTTCCACACTTTAGAGCTAATTATTCTTGAGTCATTCCAAGTTTGTTTCTAGCCTCTTCAAGTAAAACTCCAATTCTAAATATTTCAAAATGTTGTTCCCACTTGTCACGTTTGGCTTCACCTGCTTTGCCATATTTTTTATCAAGAATTTCATCTAATGATGTAATGTTTTTATTAGTTTTCATCGAAATAACCTTCCATTATTTTTAATGCCTTTGTAATTTCACTTTTAGGTGTTTCTTGAGCTTTTTTCTGAAACTCGTTGTCTAAGAAATTTCATTAAACAATCCACAAACACACCCCTACATCCTAAAAATACCAAACTTTGGTTCTTGGATTGGTTTATTGAGTGACATTGAGATTCCAAGAGCTAACATTTTGCGTGTGTCCAATGGGCTTATTATTGCATCGTCCCAAAGGCGGGCAGAGCTATAGTATGGCGTTGCTTGGTGTTCGTATAGTTCAATAATTGGTTTTCGGATTTCATCAATCTCATCTTGTGTAAGTTTTTTACCAGCTTTTTCTAATTGTTGGATTTTCACTTGTGCCAATACATCAGCGGCTTGCTCGCCACCCATCACTGATATTCTGCCATTTGCCCACATTAGTAGTAGATTTGGGTCGTAGCCACGCCCACACATTGCATAATTGCCCGCACCATAGGAACCACCAATTATTACTGTGAATTTAGGTACATTTGTGTTGGCTACAGCGTGAACAAGTTTCGCTCCATCTCTGGCTATTCCGCCGTGTTCATATTTCTTGCCCACCATGAAGCCAGTTATGTTTTGCAAGAAAACTAATGGAATTTTACGCATTGAGCATAGCTCTATGAAATGAGCTCCTTTCAAACTTGATTCAGAAAATAGCACTCCATTATTGGCAATAATTCCTACTGGATAGCCCATTATTCGTGCGAATCCAGTTACTAAAGTTTTGCCATAATTCTCTTTAAATTCTTGGAAACGGCTACCGTCCACAATGCGAGCAATTACTTCTTTCACATCATAAGGTTGGCGTAGGTTTCGAGATACTATTCCAAGTAATTCATTTGGGTCATAGAATGGTTCTTCTGGTTCTTGATAGTCCAATTCAAATTTAGTTTGTTTTTCAAAATTCTCAACTATATCTCGAGCTATCATTAGAGCATGTTCATCGTTCACAGCCAAATGGTCTGCGACTCCAGAGATTTTGGTATGCACATCGGCACCGCCAAGTTCTTCGGCAGTAACTATTTCACCAGTCGCAGCTTTCACTAATGGCGGTCCACCGATGAAAATTGTAGCTTGGTTTTGCACCATAATAGTTTCATCGCTCATAGCTGGAACATAAGCCCCACCTGCTGTGCAAGAGCCCATCACAACAGCAATCTGTGGAATTCCACGAGCCGACATTTGTGCTTGATTATAGAATATATTTCCGAAATGTTCTTTATCGGCAAATGTTTCTGATTGAAAAGGCAAGAAAATCCCACCAGAATCTACAAGATAGATGCAAGGCAGATTATTTTTAAGTGCAATTTGTTGAGCTCGAATGTGCTTTTTGATTGTCATAGGGAAGTATGTGCCACCCTTCACAGTCGCATCGTTTGCCACAATCATACATTCTCTTCCGTGGATAACTCCAACTCCAGCCACCATTCCAGCCGATGGAGCTTCGTTCTCGTACATATCGAATGCAGCAAAAGCTGAAATCTCCATAAAAGGGGAATCCTTGTCGCATAGTTTTTTTATTCTATCTCGAACTAATAGTTTACCTCGCTCCGTATGTTTGAAGCGTGCATGCTCTGGACCCATTTCTTTTACTTTAGCAAGTTTCTCTTTGAAATCTGTAAGAGTTGTTTCAAAGTGTTTTTTATTTTCAATAAACTCTTGAGAGCTAGTCGAAATTATTGATTTTATTCGTTTCATAATTTTTACTTAATCATTTTCAAATTGTGATAATTCCTTCTGCAATTGTTCCATAGCTTTTCGATAAATTATTTTTAAATCGGATAGCTGAAAGCAATGCAAGAAGTGAATCTATTTTGTGCCAATTCAAATTATTTGTTTGTTGGTCATTTAACTCAATTTCAAATTTAAGATATTGATTTGAAATTGCACTTAAAAAGTTATCGTAATTGTTAGTTTTTTTCAAATAACTGCTTTCTAAGCTCAATTCTTTTACCAATTGGGCAGGATAAGATTCTTTGATAACTATATTTTTATCTTCTAACAAAAATTTCAGTTTCATAGCTCTTGCTGTCAGACCTCCCAAAAACATAGGACTCATGGCGGAAAGTTCTTTGTCGCATTGGCGATAGAAGTAATCATTTTCAGCTCCAGTTGAATAAACAATGGGAAGTGAAAGCGGTGCATCAATAAAAACAATGCTTGGCTTACAATCATTTATAGATTCAATTAAGAATTTATCAGCATCTTTCTTTTTTTCAGATATTGAAATAATTACTTTATTTTCAATAAGATATGCAATTGAGGTTGTGCCAGCTAACTTTGCCCCAAAATCAATACCGCAAATAATTTCCATTTTTTTAACAATAATAATGAGTTTCTACAATCTTTAGAGTCTAAGAAGTTAATCGGGAATAAATATTCTTAATAATTTCGTAATTTTGTTAAATTTATTGAATTGGATTTTTAGAGGTAAGTAATGACAATAGCAAGAGTGCTAACAGCAGCTGCTTTGTTCGATGGACACGACGTTTCGATTAATATTTTTCGTAGATTATTGCAAAAGCGAGGGGCCGAGGTTATCAATCTTGGGCATAATCGTTCAGTAGATGAAGTTATAACTGTGGCTATACAAGAAGATGTAGATGCAATTCTTGTTAGCTCCTACCAAGGCGGACACAACGAATATTTCCGCTATATAATTGACAGATTGAAAGCACTAAATGCTGAGCATATTCTTGTGTTTGGTGGCGGCGGTGGAGTAATCCTACCAACTGAAATTGAAGACTTGGAAAATTATGGAGTTACTCGAATTTACCACGCTGCCGATGGTCAGAAAATGGGTATTGATGGTATTTCCGATGATATAATTTCCCGAATAAAGGATAGAAAAGAAAAAGGCGAAAGAAACTACCTGCAAACAATATCGCAGGATATGATAAATAATAACAATACAAAAGCTCACTTCCAAATAGCTAGTGAATTGACATTTTTTGAAGAAAAATCTGGCGATAGCGATAATTTAGATGAAATAAGAGATTGGCTAAAATCTGCTGATAAAAAGCAATCAGTTGTGCTGGGAGTTACAGGCACTGGAGGTAGCGGAAAAAGTTCTTTAATAGATGAATTAATTGGAAAAATAGTTGGATTCACTGACTTAACTGTTGGTGTTATTGCTGTTGACCCTTCTAAGAGTCGCTCACAAGGGGCTTTGCTTGGCGATAGAATTAGATACAATCAAATCTACAACGATAGAGTTTACTTTCGTTCATTCGCAACAAGGGATAGCAATTCAGAAATTAGTAAGAATATACTAGATTCTATTGCTGTACTGAAATCTTGTGGTTATGATTTGATTATCGTGGAAACAAGCGGTATTGGTCAGGCAAATAGCAAAGTTGTTGATGTAAGCGATGCATCGCTCTATGTGATGACAGCAGAATTTGGAGCACCATCGCAATTAGAGAAAATTGATATGCTCGATATTGCTGATTTTATTGCTATCAATAAATTTGAAAAACGTGGCAGTGAAGATGCTTATAGAGAAGTAATGATTCACTATCTTCGCAATAGACAAGTGAAAGCAGATAAGAGTTTGCCACTTGAAGAACTAGATTTGCCAGTTTATGCTTGCTCTGCCAATCAATTCAATAACTCTGGAGTTAATAGACTTTTCAAAGATGTTTTGGTTAAACTTGATTCTTATAACAAAAGATCTTACTCTTTAAAAACTGATTTGATTGAACTTTTGCCAACTAAATTAGATAGAAATTTTGGATTGATAGACCCACGTAGAATTAACTATTTATCTGAAATATCAGAATCAGTTCGCAATTATGCAAAATCAATTGATCGCGAATTAGACTTAGTTGAAAAAGCACAATCATTTTCTATAGCTGCAAAGAATATAAGAGAGCAAGATGTTAAGAAATCTTTAGATCAATACTTCGATAATTTCTGGCATAAATTAAAACCAGAAACTCGCAAATTTATTGAGTCTTGGGATAGCAAAAAAGCTGAATTTTTGCAAGATGAAATCACTTATAAAATACAAGCAAAAGAGCTTAAAATAAAATTATTTAGTGAATCGCTTTCTGGTTCTAAAATACCAAAAGTGATGCCGCCTAATTACACCAGTTGGCGAGAATTAGTGAAGTTCTTTTATAAAGAGAATTTTCCTGGTGAGTTTCCATATACAGCTGGAGTGTTTCCATTCAAACGTACTACTGAAGACCCACGGAGGCAATTTGCTGGAGAAGGAAGTCCGACTAGAACTAATAAGCGTTTCCATTATTTGACTGCAAATGATGATTCCAAACGCCTATCAACTGCATTCGATGGAATTACTCTATACGCAGAAGATCCAGCCGAACAACCAGACATTTATGGCAAAATTGGTGAAGCTGGAGTTTCGATTTGCACGATTGATGATATGGATACATTATTCAAAGGGTTCGACCAAACTCACCCATTGACTTCTGTTTCGATGACAATTAATGCACCTGCTCCGATTATGGTAGCCTTCTATTTTATGACTGCATACCGAAGAGAGCTGCAAAACTTGGGATTGACTTTCGATACAGTTGATGCTGAAACTAAAGAGAGAATAAAAGTGGAAACATTCCGCAAATTGCGTGGAACTGTGCAAGCAGATATGCTCAAAGAAGATCAAGGACAGAACACTATTATATTTTCTATTGATTTCGCAATGAAATTAATTGGCGATTTGCAAGAGTATTTATCGAAAACTCGTATAATGAATTATTATTCTTTGTCTATTAGTGGCTATCACATTGCTGAAGCTGGGGCAAACCCAATTTCGCAATTGGCTTTCACTTTGGCAAATGGTTTCACTTATGTTGAATACTTCTTGAAGCGTGGAATTCACGTAGATGAATTTGCACCGAATTTATCGTTCTTTTTTTCAAACGGTATGGATCCTGAATATTCCGTAATAGGTAGAGTAGCACGTAAGATTTGGGCAATTTCAATGAGAGATCGCTATGGAGCAAACGACAAATCGCAACGTTTGAAATATCATATTCAAACATCGGGACGCTCTCTGCACGCACAAGAAATTGATTTCAATGATATTCGCACTACATTGCAAGCATTAATTGCATACTACGATAATTGCAATTCATTACACACTAATTCTTATGACGAGGCAGTAACAACGCCTACGGAAGAGTCAGTTCGCCGCTCAGTGGCTATTCAATTGATACTATCGAAAGAGTTTGGTTTGTTGAAAAATGAAAATCCAAACCAAGGTTCGTACATAATAGATTACTTGACTGACCTTGTGGAAGAAGCTGTATTGATTGAGTTTGACAATATTTCAAGACGTGGCGGGGTGCTTGGAGCTATGGAAACTGGCTACCAACGCTCTAAAATACAAGAAGAGTCAATGAAATATGAACATTTGAAACACTCTGGCGAATATCCAATTATTGGTGTGAACACTTTTTTGAATGAAAAAGAAGGCAATGTTTACGATAAAATGGAAGTAATTCGTACATCGAACGAAGAGAAAGACGAAAGGCTTGTGGAGCTTAATGCATTCAAAGAAGCCCACAAAGACAAATCGGAAGCAGCACTATTGAAATTAAGACAAGTAGCATTGACAGGTAATAATATATTTGAAGAACTGCTAAACACAGTTGAATCTTGCTCAATGGGACAAATAACTAGAGTGCTTTATGAAGTTGGTGGTAAGTACCGAAGAGGGATGTAGTAAATTTAAAATACATATTATCTGACGGTGATACTAATAGTAACGGCTGTATTAAATTAGATTTTAAAAGTTGGACTCATAGAAAATTAATTGACCCGCAAAATTATTATACAATATATAATAATTTTAAAATGCAATATATTGATTCAGATGAAAAGGTATTTGCCTTTGAAGCAATTGAAGCCTGTGGTGCTACTTATTACTACTTTAAGAGAATGAAAGGCAATTGGTTTTTAGTAAAAATAGTAGTGTCAGATTGAACATTAAAGATTCAGATATAGGATTTAAAGTTGAAATGGCAAGAAAAGTTTCTAATGTTATAACTAAACAAGATTTATTTAATTCTCCAGATTGGAAACTAAAGAATGGTAAAACATTACACTCACAAATCTTTACAATTGTAAACAAAATTAGAGATTGGAATCATCTCAAACTATTACCAATAGATACTAAAGAAACTAATGTTTAAAAAAATACTGATAGCGAATAGGGGCGAGATTGCTTGCCGAATAATTAAGACTTGCAAGGACTTAGGAATTAAAACAGTTGCTGTTTATTCTGATATTGATAAGAATGCTCTGCATGTGAAATTGGCTGATGAAGCATATCTACTGGGTGCTGCACCTGCCAAAGAATCATATTTACGGATTGATAAAATAATTGAAGCAGCTAAAGCTACTGGAGCGGAAGCTATCCATCCTGGCTATGGTTTCTTATCTGAAAATAATGAATTTAATAAGCAAGTGCGAGCCGCTGGACTTATTTTCATTGGTCCCGAACCAGAACCTATGCGATCGTTAGGCTCTAAAATTGAATCACGCCATACGATGGTGGGGGCTGGTATTCCAGTTATACCTGGTTTTATTATAAAAGGTTTGCAATTCGCTGAAATTAAATCTGGTGCAGAAGAAATTGGATTGCCAGTGCTAATTAAAGCATCGGCTGGCGGTGGTGGTAAAGGTATGCGAATTGTCCGAGATATTGCTACTTTGCAAGAATCAATTGATTCGGCAAAGCGAGAGGCACTTTCAGCTTTTGGAGATGATAGTGTTTTTGTAGAAAAATATATTGATAATCCTCGCCATATAGAAGTGCAAGTGGCTGCCGATAAGCACCGCAATGTGATTCATCTTTTTGAGCGAGAATGTTCGCTGCAACGGCGCCACCAAAAAATTGTGGAAGAAACTCCTTCGCAAGCATTAACTCCAGAGCTTAGAGCAGCAATTTGCCAAACTGCTGTGGAAGTTATAAAAACGGTGAATTACGATAGTTTGGCGACAGTGGAATTTCTACTAGACGAAAATGGTAAATACTATTTCTTGGAAGTCAATACTCGTATCCAAGTGGAACATCCAATTACAGAAATGATTACAAATTTAGATTTAGTGAAAATTCAATTGGAAATAGCTTATGGTTTACCACTTAGTTCGCAACAATCAGATATTACAAGTTCTGGCCATTCGATAGAGTGTAGAATATATGCCGAAGATGGCGAGAATAATTTTATGCCATCGGCAGGAAAGTTGCATCTGTTCGCTGAGCCTCAGGGCAACAATGTACGATTGGATACTGGTGTGAAAACTGGCGATGAAATTTCTATATACTATGACCCAATGATAGCAAAATTGATTGTTTGGGCAAAAGATAGAGAAACTGCTCGAATGGAAATGTTGAAAGCTTTGAAAAATACTGCTGTGCAAGGAGTAAAAAATTCATTGGAACTATTGATGAATATATTAGAATCCAATGAATATATTACAGCTGAAACATATACCAATACTATTGAAAAGAAATTATCGGAATTTGCCCAAAAGCGAAATAAATTTATCACTTCTGCATTAGCATCAGCTACTTTGGTAAATAATAAAGCAGTCGCAAATATTACACTTGGCAATACCACACAAAAATATGACCCTTGGAAAAACCTTGGCTCTTGGGAGATTGGACAATGAAATTAAAATATCACGATGAAATATTCTATGTGGAATTGCAAGGCAATTTAGTTAAATTAAATTCAGATACTTTCGATTTTAATACTGCCAAATTAAGTGAAAGCCACTACTTATTAAAATCTTTCGAAAATCGCAATGCTTTTGTGTCAAAATCACAAACATCTGTCTTTGTGTCGGTCGAAGGTGAACATTATGAATTTAAAATAGTGGACGAAGAAGAAGAATACTTGGCAAGTGCAGGCAATGCAAATCAAAAGATTGAAAAAATCTTTGCTCCAATGCCAGGCTCAGTTGTGAAAATATTAGTAGCTGAAGGCGATATAGTTGAAGCCAAACAAGCAGTGATAGTGGTGGAAGCAATGAAAATGGAAACTACTTTGCTATCTGGAATAGCTGGTAAAATAACTAAAATAGATGTAAAAGTAGGCGAACAAGTAAGCACCGATTCGCCCATAATTATAATAGAAAAAGAGGATTAAACTCTTTCGATAATGACTGCGTAGCCCTGACCAACACCAATGCACATAGTGCAAAGTGCATATTTTAAATTACGTTGTGTTAATTCATAAGCGGCTGTTAGTACAAGTCTTGCTCCCGACATACCGAGAGGGTGACCAAGTGCTATAGCTCCTCCATTTGGATTGATGCGTGCATCATCGTCTGCCAAACCCCATTGGCGAATGCAAGCAAGCCCTTGAGCCGCAAATGCTTCATTTAATTCGATTATGTCAATATCAGCGAAAGTTAGCCCTGCTTTAGCAAGTGCTTTATTTGCTGCTTCCACTGGCCCTATACCCATAATACTTGGTTTAACACCCGAAATACCAGAAGCTACAATTCGAGCCATTGGCTTTAAATTATTTCGTTTTATTCCATCTTCCGATGCTATTAAAAGAGCAGCCGCACCGTCGTTTATTCCAGAAGAAGTAGCAGCCGTTACGGTCCCACCTTGTCTGAAAGCTGGTCGTAACTTAGCTAATATTTCCATTGTAGTTTCAGGTTTTGCAAACTCATCATTGTTGAAAATAATCGGGTCGCCTTTCTTTTGTGGGATAGAATAGCTAACTATTTCACGATTGAATATACCATTTTGAATTGATATTCCTGCTTTTTGTTGGGAATTAAAAGCAAATTTATCTTGCGATTCACGGTCAATTTTGTAAAGTTCGGCAACGTTTTCAGCAGTTTCACCCATTGCATCTACACCGTACATTTCTTTGAGCTTAGGATTGACAAAACGCCATCCCATTGTAGTATCAAATATTTGCACATCACGGCTGAAAGCAGATTCTGCTTTGGATTGTACAAATGGAGCACGAGTCATATTCTCAACACCACCAGCAATTAGAATATCGTTATCACCGCTGCGAATGGCACGGCTAGCACTGATTACAGCCGACATACCTGAAGCACAAAGGCGATTGACTGTTTCACCTGGCACTGTTACTGGTAAACCTGCCAAAAGCAAGGACATACGAGCAACGTTGCGGTTTTCCTCGCCTGCACCATTTGCATTGCCAAGTATCACATCATCAATTTGACTTGGGTCGAGTGAGCTTTGCTTTTCGACTAAACTTTTAATTACGTGGGCAGCCATATCGTCGGCACGAGTGCCAGCAAAAGCACCACCAAACTTACCAATAGCGGTACGCACTCCATCAACTATAAAAGCATCTTTCATTTTTATTTTCGAATAAATTAGTTAAGAATAACCACAAAATTACAGAAAATGTTCATTAAGTTATGCAACAATTAAATTGTATATTTTAAGTAAAATTTAATCTAAAGTAAAGTCTAATGTATTTTTTGAATCAATCAAATTTTAGAAATATTGGTGAATTTGCTAGAAACCTTTTATTTATCAGAACTCATTTATAGTTAGCAATACTTGGTCAATTTTCTTTCAATCAGTTCAAAACTCTTAACTCTTTATTCACAATAGATTTGTAAATTGCACTTTATTTTTTGACAAATTCTCAATATTTACTTTATGATTCAAGTTAATAACCTCAGTCTTTCTTTCGGAAAACGTGTTCTATTCAAAGATGTGAACGTAAAATTTACCCCTGGTAATTGCTATGGACTTATTGGTGCTAATGGCGCTGGTAAATCTACATTTATCAAAGTGTTATCGGGCGAAATAGAAGCTCAAAAAGGTGAAGTCTTTATTGAGCCAGGCAAACGCCTTTCAGTGTTATCGCAAAATCAATTCAAATTTGATGAAAACGCAGTGATGGAAACTGTGATAATGGGTAACGAGAAGCTATATGCTTTATTGAAAAAAAGAGAAGAGCTATATTCAAAAGCTGATTTGACTGAAGAAGAAGGTAACCTAATTGGAGAAGTGGAAGCTGAATTTGCTGAGCAAAATGGCTATGAAGCAGAAGCAGAAGCAGCCTCGCTTTTAAATGGTCTTGACATTAAAGATAACCTTCACGACAAGAAAATGAAAGAATTGGAAGGTGGCGAAAAAGTTAGAGTATTGCTTGCTCAAGCTCTTTTCGGAAATCCCGACATTCTGCTATTAGATGAGCCAACAAATAACTTGGACATTCGCTCTATTGTTTGGTTGGAGAATTTCTTAGATAGATTCAATAATACAGTGATTGTTGTATCCCACGATAGACACTTTTTGAATGATGTGTGTACACACATTGCAGATTTGGACTATGCTCAATTGAGATTATATGCTGGTAACTATGAATTTTGGCAACAAGCTGCTCAATTGGCTATTGCTCAGAAAAAAGACCAGAACAAACGCAATGAAGATAAAATTAAGGATTTGGAAGAATTCATTCGTAGATTCTCTGCAAATGTTTCTAAAGCCAAACAAGCTACTTCTCGTAAGAAAATGATTGATAAGCTCACAGTTGAAGATATTCCTCACACTTCTCGCCGCTTTCCATATATTGATTTCAAACCTGAAAGGGAAGTTGGAAATATCATTTGCAATATAACTGGATTGAATAAAACAATTGACGGTGTGGAATTAATCAAAGATTTTGATTTGACTGTGAATCCAGGCGATAAAATTGCATTTGTTGGAAAAAACGATGTGATTCGTAGCACATTATTCCAAATAATTGCTGGTGAATTGCAACCAGATTCTGGTGAAATGGTGATTGGTCAGACTATAACTACTGCTTTTTTCCCTAAGGAAAATGAGAAATATTTCAATAACGATATGAATTTGGTGGACTGGCTACGACAGTATTCTAAAGAAAAAGATGAAACACACATTCGTGGATTCTTAGGTAGAATGTTGTTTTCTGGTGAAGAATCGCAAAAGAAATCATCTGTGCTTTCTGGTGGCGAAAAAGTTCGCTGTATGCTTTCGAAAATGATGTGTAGTGGTGCTAATATGCTAATTATGGATGAACCAACCAATCACTTGGATTTGGAATCAATCACTTCGCTAAATAATGCTGTAATTAATTATTCTCAAGTGTTGCTGTTTGCTTCTCATGACCACGAATTTATTCAAACTACTGCTAATAGAATTGTGGAAGTTGGCTCAAGTGGAGTAATAGACAAAATGATGCCTTATGATGATTACTTAGCAGATCCAGATGTACAACGCAGACGTGAAGAAATTTATAATTAATTTTGATTATGCAAAATAATTTTGAAAATATTGATTTGAAGAATGTTCTTTCTCATCCAAACGATGAAAAGGAACATTCTTGCAATCAAGACCATAAACATGATGAACACGCCCACGGCCATAAAAAAGGACACCACCACCATCATCACAATATTGATTTCAACACAATGTCTGCTCGTTTGTTGTTTTCGGTAGTTTTGAATTTCCTAATATCTTTATTTCAAATTGTAGGCGGAATTCTTTCTGGTTCACTTTCTTTAATATCAGATTCTCTACATAATCTGAGTGATTCCATTTCGATTTTCTTTTCATATTTGGCTATTAAAATAGGCGGCAAAAAATCAGACAATAAAAAAACTTATGGCTATAAGCGAGTTGAAATATTAACAGCATTTTTTAATTCTATTACTTTGATTGCTATTTGTATATTTATGATCTATGAAGCCATAGTAAGACTTTTCAGCCCAGCTGAAATTAATGCACCAATAATGCTTGGTGTGGCAGTCTTTGGTTTGCTCGCTAATTTAATTTCAGTATTGCTGCTTAGAAAAGATAAAGCCAAAAGCTTGAATATTAAATCGGCCTATTTGCATTTGTTGGGCGATACTATTTCTTCAGTATTAGTTATAGTTGCTGGTGTAATTATTTATTATACTAAGTTTTACTTAATAGATTTGATAATTACATTTGCTTTAAGTGCTTATTTGATTTATGAATCATATTTGGTAACATCCAATACAGTCAATATATTAATGCAATCTGTGCCCACAAATATTGATTTAGAAAAGATTCGTGAATCAATTGTGGCTCACGATGAAGTAGCTACAGCACACCACATACATATTTGGTCTATGAATGAAAATCAAATTTATTTTGAATGTCATATTGATTTCATTGAAGATTTGAAAATTAGCCAAATAGACACACTACGCTCTGATATAGCAATACTTTTAATGAAAGATTTTGGAATAACCCACGCCACAATCCAAGCCGAATACAACTCCTGCTTAGAAAAAAACTTAATAGCAGAACTTTAAATTTTATAAAACTCAACTACAATATTGCCCACTTCAGAGAGCTCTCAGCAAGCTGACATCTCCCTTGATAGGGAGAAATAACATTTTTTTATTCATAACTTGTCATTATTTCAAAGATGCTATGTCAATTACAAATCTGTATTTCACATCGCCTTTTAGCATTCTTTCATAAGCTTCGTTTACTTGATTCGCATTAATTAATTCTATGTCGGAAGTGATATTATGTTTGCCGCAGAAATCTAGCATTTCTTGTGTCTCTGCTATACCACCAATAAGTGAACCAGCGAAACTTCTTCTGCCACCAATTAAGCTGAATGAAGTTACTGGCAATGGCTCCATTGGGGCACCAACTAAAACTAAAGCACCTTCCACTTTAAGCAAACTCAAATATTCATCTATACTATGTTGAGCCGAAACTGTATCAATAATTAAATTTAAAGACTTTGTGTAGGTAGCTAATTGCTCTTTATTTGAAGTTAGCACAACTTCGTCTGCACCTAATCTTTTTGCATCTTCCGTTTTTGATAACGATGAAGTGAATACAACAACATAAGCACCCATAGCTTTTGCTATTTTAATTGCCATGTGACCCAAACCACCAATTCCAAGTACACCAACTTTTTTACCTGGTCCAGCACCCCATTTTTTCAATGGAGAATATGTTGTAATTCCAGCACAAAGAAGTGGAGCTGTTGCTGCCAAATCCAAATTAGCTGGAATCTTTAAAACAAAACTTTTGTCAACTACTACGCTTTGAGAATAGCCACCATAAGTTTGTCCGCCTGTGTGCTTATCAAGTGAGTTGTATGTGAAAGTTGCTCCCGAATCGCAGAATTGTTCCATATCGGCTTTGCAATTCTCACATTCTCGACATGAATCTACCATACAGCCAACGCCAGCCATATCGCCAACTTTGAAATTAGTTACTCCAGATCCAACTTTTGTAATTTTACCAACTATCTCATGCCCAGGTACATTTGGGTATGTAGTTCCTTGCCATTCATTGCGAGCTGTGTGAAGGTCGGAGTGACAAATACCGCAGTAAATAATTTCAATTTCTACATCGTTTTTAGTCACTTCACGGCGTTCGATGTTAATGATTTCTAATGGTTTAGTGGCAGCTTGTGTACCAATAGCTTTTGTAGTAGTCATAACGATTTGTAATATTTAAGATTTGAAAAAAAGAATAATTATTAAACGTAATGAAAGAAGATTTAAGTGTAAATGCAATTTATGGCGATGAATTATGAATAATTGATTTATTAAATGACTATAATTTGAGTTTTGGCAGTCCAAACACTCCCAGTCAGCAAGCTGACAGCCCCCTGAAGAGGGC
>Ga0163148_10000118_pt1 | contig 93459 bp, 77 predicted proteins | sample OliLakLV19MP7P2_FD_148606 | JGI IMG/M metagenome (GOLD analysis project Ga0163148, IMG submission 148606) | Freshwater microbial mat bacterial communities from Lake Vanda, McMurdo Dry Valleys, Antarctica- Oligotrophic Lake LV.19.MP7.P2 | ecosystem: Environmental > Aquatic > Freshwater > Lake >...
CAATCTGTGCGGCCACAAGGGGCGAGATGCGGCAATTGATGTTAGCAGCGTACAATTTTTCCATCAAACTTTTTGATTGCCAATGACTTGCGTGGGCGGTGACGATGCCGCACAAATGCTCGCCTTCATCCAAAACCCGAACGCCGGATAATTCGGAAAGCGATTTTCGCGTCAGTTTTGCGAGTTCACCGATTCGTTTTTCTGTCCAATCCAGACCCAGTTCGAGGGCATAATCCACCGCTGCTTTGCTGCCAAGCAGGAGCGCGATCGGCATTTCCCAATATTCAAAGCGGTGCGCGGTAGAAGCCGTTTTGTACACATCGGCACCTGTCCATTCCGCACTTCGCATATCGGGCAGTAGCAATTCCAGCCCTCCCTCCAGCACCCGATTGGAAGCAAACAGGAAGCCCGCGCCGCGTGGGCCGCGCAGGTATTTGCGCGTCGAGGCTGTCAGGAAATCGCAGCCGATGCGCTCCACGTCCAAGTCTATTTGCCCCGCCGACTGGCAAGCATCCACGAGATACCAGATGCCGTATTCGCGGCAAATTTTGCCGATAGCCTCAATCGGTTGCACCAGTCCACTATTCGTCGGAACGTGTGCCACAACGGCCAGCATCGGTCGGTGTTGGCGCACAAGTCGTTCAAAATCATCGACATCTATACCGCCCGTAGGCAAGTCTCTGGCGCAGACGAGCCGAATACCGAACCGTTTTTGGAGCGATAGGAATGCGATTGGGTTGGAGGCGTAGTCGTTGTTGGTGGTCAAGATTACGTCCCCTTCACGCCAGGGAATGGCACTGATTGCCCGCGCACAGCCATCCGTCGCACTGGCGACAAAGGCCATATTGCGTACTTGAATAGGGAGCAAACGCGCCACGGATTCATAGAATCCCGTCACGTCTGGGTGTTGGCGCGGAGATGTTCGAGGGAGGGCATGGGTGCTGGAGCGATGAAGTGAAGCGTGATGGGTTAATCAACAGGGTCGCCTTTGATTTCTGCTTTCATTTGCCTTAGGCGGGCTCGATATGGGCCGGCGAGCATTTCTTTGAAAATCTCGTTGCGTTGAGCAGAAATCTTCTCCCATTGCCTGGGTTGTTTTTCTTGAAAAAGGCGCGCTGCACGTCTTTCCCGCCAAATCTGGGCAATATCGGAAAACGCCTCAAAGCCATAGCCACAAAATACAAGCACTGCCAGAGCGACCCAAGCCCAAAGACTGCTTCCCCAAATCCAAAAAGCCAATTCCCAGCCGCCCCAGAGCGCGAGCGGGAAAGTAAAGAGCCCAGCGAGCATTTTCACGTTGCTGTCGTAACCCGGGTAAAGTTTCAGGCGTTTGCAGAGCAGTGAGGGCAGCCAACAAGGCAAAAACCAGAAGGGATAACCGATCAAAGCAAAGGGTGCGATCAAAAGGAACAGGTATGCCCGGGTCAGAAAACCTCCCCAGTTTTTCGGATTGTCCGACTGGTAATTCACCCCGGCATCCGTCAAACCAGCTTTTTCAAGCGTGGCGGAATAGCGGGCCACTTCTGTTTTAAAGTCCTCATTGCCCATGTTTTTTACCAAGAAATCTTTCAGGAAAAAATACGCCTCGCTTTCGGAAAAATCCAAACGAGCGTTTCTGAGCATCATTTCCAACTGATTTACAAATGAATCGCCCGCTTCGCTGCCCGAATCGAGGGTGAGTGCACTGACCCGTTGCCGGATTGCTTCGGTGAAATTATCCACCGCCTGTTCGTGGTTTTCACGGTCTTTTTCGGCCCAGAGACGCGGGTCAATGGGTGCGCCATACTCCACCGTCATCCGGCTGCGGAAGAGGTTGGGCGCGTCATAACTCAGTCCAACGGGGATGATTTTTACGCCGAGTTGCCAATTGTTTCGACGTTCTGCGCCAAAGGCGATACGGGCCGTGCCAGTCTTGAATGGGCGCACATAACGGTCCATCCAACTTACACCTTCCGCTGCGATGTAGAGCACGCCGTTTTTTTCCAAGTGCTGGTAAGAGGCTTCAAAAGCCGCGTCGTTGTCGCGGGCTTCGCCCTCGGCCACATCTTCTTTTCGTTTTACCGGGATGCAAAATAAACGAGTCAGAATCCAACTACTGATGGGGTTTTTGAACAGGCCGTAGTTGGCCAGAAAGAACATTTCCTGACGGATGTTGAGACCCACATTGAGCGGGTCCATCAGGGTGCTGGGATGGTTGGAGACTATGATGGCGGGTCCGTCAAAACGCAGATGCTCGCGCCCCAGCACAAGCCGGCGGCGGTAAAAAACGGAGAATCCTGCCCAGGTTGTTAGGCGGAGCCAGGCATAAATCAGGCGAAGAATGGGGTGGATGGGAGCGTTGCGGTAGGTCATGGATGTAATCAAGGCTTAATTGCATCCAAAATCAAAGAGGTATAATGTGGAAGTCCATCAGCGTTCCTAGTATCGAATCGGATTGAACGATGGATATAGCCATCATTTGAATCCCAATCATTTGCATGGAATTCCGTGTTCTCATCAAAATACTCCAGGAGTTCCACCTTAAACCCGCATTCCCGAAAAATACCGCTAAATGTTTTGTAATTGTAGAGCACCTTATGGTCGTCTGCTCCAGCACCAGAACCTCCGGGTTTAACGTAGTCAATATAGTCTTGATTTGCGTGAAAACCATCCGGAACAGCCACCCTCAACCTTCCACCTTTTTTGAGGAACCGAAAGCAGGTAGCTGCGGCTTTTTTTCCTTGATCTTGGGTCAGATGCTCCCAAACGTGCTCGGCCAACATGAATTCAATTTCGTTTTCTTTAAAATATTTCAACCAGCCGTTTCCTTCCAGGAGATTTAAAAAGTGTGCCTCAGAAGGTATCCAGCCTTCCTCAAATATACCGGAGCTTCCGACCACGATTTTCAGCGGGGTATCTTTATTCAGCAAAAGGCGTTTTCTAAATCGCCGTTCCTCTATTTTTTGTATAAATCTTGTATAAAATGGCCTTAAAATGCTTTTTAGCAATTCTTTCATGTCTGTTGTTTTGATGTATAGCCAATCTCCAACCTGCGCTAATGCAAATCAGAAATACCCTTGGCTCAGGCTCGGCCAAAGGTATTTAAGAACCTCAAATTAAAAAAATGGAATGATGCTCGGTCAATCCCCATGCTTCACAACGCCCCCAACTGATGCCGCAATGCCGAGCTACACAACAAATAAACTTTGCGCTTACTAGAAAGCCGAAAGCGTTCTTGTGCCACCCGCTGCGGCGGCGCGCTCTTGATTTTCAGAAAAAGATGGGTGTAATATTTGTAGGCCAGATATACCCCTAAACGTGCACCTTTTGGCAGCATTCGGATGCCCTCCAGCGCCGCATCAAAATCCTGTTTGATATCGGTTTCGATCCGCCATTTGTCCTCTTGGGTAAAGCGACTGAAATCAACGCCGGGGAAATAGACCCGCCCGCGCTCTTCATGGTCGCTTTTGATGTCACGGAGGAAATTTATTTTTTGAAATGCCGCGCCGAGTCGCCGAGCGGGGGCTTTCAGCTTATGATATTCCGCATCGTTCCCTTCACAGAACACACGCAAACACATGAGACCCACCACTTCTGCCGACCCGTAGATGTACTCGTTATAGCCTTCTGGATCGTAGGTTGATTCCGTCAAGTCCATCTCCATGCTGTCGAGGAAAGCCTCAATGAGCGCGCGCTCGATACTGTATTTCCGTACTACATGTTGGAAAGCATGCAACACTGGGTTAAGACTAATTCCTTCATCAAGGGCGCGCCAGGTGTCTTGCCGAAAACGCTCAAAAAGTTGGACCTTTGGATAATCATGGAAGGTGTCTACGATCTCGTCGGCAAAGCGGACAAAGCCGTAGATGCCGTAAATCGGCTCACGGAGACGCTGATCGAACAGCCTGATTCCCAAGGAGAACGAGGTGCTGTAGCGTCTGGTGATGAGTCTGCTACAGTCGGCGCAGGTGCGGTGGAAGAGCTGAAGATGGTTCATATTCAATAGTTGGTAATGGCAATGTGCAATCGCAGTTGGCTGTAGTAGTGTGCGCTACTGCCTACTGCCTACTGCCCACTGCCCACTTATTAACTTCTCTCGCCACCACTTCTCCACTGATAAGGGAGGGCGGCACCCCTGGTCCTGGCACGGTCAACTGACCAGTGTACCATAGATTGGAGAGATGGCGATTTTTCATTTTTGGTTTGAGGAAAGCTGTTTGCAAGAGCGTATTCGCCAATCCGTAGGCATTACCCCGGAAAGCGTGATAATCCTCGACAAAATCGGCATGGGCATAAGATCGTTCGTACACGATATGCGGGCGGATGCTTTGCCCGGTATGTCGTTCGAGCCGTTCCAAAATTACGTCAAAATACTGCGCTCGGATTTTTGGCGTGTCGTCAAGTCCTGGTGCGACTGGGATGAGCAGGAACAAGTTCTCACAGCCAGGAGGGGCCACGTCGGGGTCAGTCACGGACGGCACACTGGCATAAAACAGCGGCCGCGTCGGCCATTTGGGCGAGGTGTAAATTTCTGTTGCGTGCAGACCGAACTCCTCATCGAAAAACAGGTTGTGGTGGCGCAGGCCTTCAATCCGCTTGTTAACACCGACATACCATAGTAGGCTGGAGGGCGCCATTACACGATTTTTCCAGTAGTGATCTGAATAGTTTCGGTGTGCGGAGTCGAGCAGTTTGGTTTCGATGTGGTGGTAATCGGCACTTCCCACAAAGGCATCAGCGGAATACCGCGTGCCATCGGTAGTAATGGCAGCAATAACCTTCCCTTTGGAAGTTTCAATATTCGCAACTTCTTGATTTAGTTTGATTTCCACGCCAAGTTCGCGGGCGAGGGAGGTCATGGCCTCCACGATTTTGAACATTCCACCCATCGGATACCAAGTGCCCAGTGCCATGTCAGCGTAGTTCATCAGGCTGTAAAGTGCAGGGGTTTTTTGGGGTGTAGCACCCAGGAAAAGTACCGGGAATTCGAGCAATTGAATCAACTTTTCGCTTTTGAAAAGTTGACGGACATGACGCGACAAGGGCGTAAACATCTGTAAGCGTACAAGGCTCGATAGTACCCGCCAGTCAGCAAATTCCCAGAGGCTGTGGCTGGGTTTGTGTACGAATTCGCCCATGCCTACCTGGTATTTGTATTCGGCTTCCGCCAAAAACTTCCGCAGCTTCATTGCGCTGCCCGGCTCAATTTTTTCAAACAGATTTTCTAACTCTTCCATTTGGGCAGGGATTTCCACACGGTCGTTTTGACCAAAAAAAACCTGATATGATGGGTCGAGCCGAACGAGATTGTAGTAATCAGCGGTTTTTTTGCCAAAAAGCGCGAAAAAATTATCGAATACATCGGGCATCCAATACCAAGAAGGGCCCATATCGAACACAAAGCCCTCGGCCTCGAATTGGCGCGCGCGACCGCCAGGGCAGTCGTTTTTTTCCAAAACGGTGACTTCAAAGCCTTTGGAAGCCAAACAGCACGCCGCTGACAAGCCCGAAAAACCAGAACCAAGGACGACGACTTTTTTCAAAATAAAGAGGGTTCTTTTTAATTCCAGATAGTTACACGGTCTGGTATGGGGCTCCAAACTGTGCGGGTAAACGTGGGTAATCCATATTTTGTTTAACTTTTGCAGCAAAAAAACTTAAACAAAAAACCGAAGCCTATCAAAAATGCCTTATTGGAACTATTTTTGCAGGCAATTTATAAATGCAATCTCATCCATGAATCAATACCTACTTCTACTCCCTCTCTTATTTGTCCAAGGTCTTGCTGCTCAGCAAATATCCTGGATTACTGCATGTACAGACAAAAGTTTTTGTCTCAATCAAAATAGCTGTGCGCAAGGGGAGGTTTTCTTGGTGGAAAAGGCCGTGACAAACTGCGGCAGCCCAAATATAAATTATTCTTACAAAATTGACCTGAACAACGACAATGTGGTGGATATCCAATCGTCGAACGATACGGTTTCGGGTCCTTTTATAAAAGGAACCCACAAGATAACCTGGAAGGCGACCGACAACTGTGGAAATCTTGCCCAGTGTACTTATTTATTCCAAGTGAAAGATTGTCAACCCCCCAATCTGTTGTGTCTCAATGGTTTGACACAAAGCTTGGATGCACCCCAATGTCAGATAGATTTTGCTGCCTCCCAGTTTATACTTACATTGTCTGACAATTGTACGCCTACAGACCAAATTCAAATCGGAATGCGGAAGCAGGGAGATGGGTCGGGATTTCCAACCCAAACAAGCTTGACTTTTGCCTCTTGCGAAAAAGGCTTCAACAGTATCGAGATATGGGTGAAAGATGGCAATGGCCTCACCAACACTTGCAATAACTATGTACTCGTTCAGGATAGCGGCAATGAGTGCATCTGCAACAACGACGCAGATCTGTATTTCAAGGGTTGTGCAAGAACTGCAGATAACCAAAAACTCTCCAATTTCAAACTCAAAACCCTGTTTGAAACGCTACCCGGCGCAGTTCAGCCGATCTCTACGAATTATACTCAAAACATCGTTGACTCCTGTTATACGTTTCACATAGACCATATTCCATTCGGAAATGATTATCAGGCGACTATACGTGGCGAACGGCCGAACGGACCGCATGAGGGGGTTACAACGTACGATTTGGTACTGATCTCTAAGCATATATTGGATATTGAGCCTTTTACGAGCGTATATCAAACAGTGGCTGCCGATGTGAACAAGAGCGGTTCGGTGACGGCATTCGACATTGTGGAAATACGCAAACTGATCCTTGGTATCTACGACTCGTTCCCACACGTGCCTGCTTGGCGCATTACGCGCCCTGTTGCAAATCCTTCACAGGTTGCCAACTTTAGTGCCCTTAAAGACACCTACCAGATTACGCTCACCAATCTTCAGGACGACCTCACGTTTCAAAACCTTCATTTTGTAGGTATCAAATATGGCGATGTGAATGGCACTGCTTCACTCACAGGCGAGCCAGGTGCTGACGACCGATATTCCGCGCCGCCGCTCCTTCTCCGCACTGACGACCGCTGGCTTGAGGCTGGAGAAGAGGCTTCAGTCACTTTTAATTTGGCCGATCCAGCTATGCTGCAAGGATGGCAGCTTGCGCTGGAGGCCGACCCCGCCAGGCTTCATATTTTAGGTGTAGAGGGATTGCCCGATGATCATTTCACACTTTACGGGAACGAACTGCGGGCACTTTGGGCCGAGGGCAATGGAGCATTATTTGACGAAGAAAACACGGTTTTCACCTTGAAAATCAAATCTTTGCAAGCAACTAAAATATCGGAAGGCTTGTTTTTAAATGCTGAAAAACTGCGCCCGGAAATTTATACTGCCCGCAGCAACGGTGTGCCGGATCGCCATCCTTTACTACTCCATTTTGGAGAAAATACCCATGCCTCTGCAACATTTTTCGCGCCGCGCCCCAACCCGTTTGCAGTAGAAACATCTTTTGAAATTTTACTCGAAAACGCTGCGCCCCTGCTATTGGAAGTTTTCGATCTGAACGGTCGGCGGGTTTTTTCAGAAACATACGACATGGAACAAGGCTTCCAAACCCTGCGGCTTCCCGCGTCTGCATTATTGGGCAAGGGCGTTTATGGTTATAGGCTCAAGGTTGGCGAGGCTGTGTCGAGCGGGAAATTGGTGCGGATTTGAGGTCTTTTGCAGGAGGGACGGGGTTGTGTAAAAAGGGCTTTCACGGATTTTTGCGAGAAATAATGTTTGCGTTTTGATCAATTGAATCCTATAAGGTTTTTAAAACCTTATAGGATTTTGCGAGATTCAAAATATCATTCCGCAGCAAATTTTCGATCTAGGCTTTTGACACACATCCCGCGCTCGGACAAGTTCCAAACATGCATAATCGTACCTTTGCGAGCATTCCCCCCTTCCAATCGTTATTCAAAAATATGGCCTTTCGCTCTTTTCTCGTCCGCCCGTTTGCCAAATCCATTGCCCGTTCTATTGCCCGATGGTCAGCACAAGCCGTTGACTGTCAGGAGCAAACGATGCGCAAAATCGTGGCGCAAGCGGCCAATACTGCCTTTGGGCGCGAGCATGGTTTTTCAAAAATCAAGACTTACGAGGATTTCAAACAAGCCGTCCCCATTCGCGATTACGAGGACTTGAAGCCCTATATTGAACGGGTGAAAAGTGGCGAACCAGACGTGCTGTGGCCCGGTCGCCCGGCCTATTTTGCCAAAACGAGCGGCACCACTTCGGGCGTGAAATACATCCCGATGAGCAAGGAAAGCACCCCCCTTCACTTTGGCACAGCGCGGAATGCAGCGTTCAATTATTTTGCCCAAACCGGCAATGGAGCATGGCTTGACGGGAAGATGATCTTTCTTTCCGGCAGCCCGGAACTGGAAACGGTGAATGGCATTCCAACGGGCCGTTTGAGCGGTATTTCCAACCATCTTGTGCCCGCCTGGCTGCGCACGAATCAATTGCCTTCCTGGGAGACCAACTGTATAGAGGATTGGGAAGAAAAATTGGAACGTATCGTAGATGAAACGGTGAACGCCGACATGCGTCTTATTTCGGGCATACCACCATGGGTTCAGATGTACTACGAACGGCTTTTAGCGCGCACCGGGAAGCGTACAATCCTGGAGATTTTCCCAAATTATTCTGTGTTCGGAATGGGCGGTGTGAATTTCGAGCCATACCGGGCCAAACTTGAGGAGCTCGTAGGTGGCTCTATTGATACGATGGAGACCTATCCAGCTTCGGAGGGCTTTATCGCATTTCAGGATACGTTTCCTGAAAATAAAGGGGGGGCACAAGGCCCGCCCCCTACGAATCCCGGCTTATTGCTAAATGTCAATGCCGGGATGTTTTTTGAATTCGTGCCAGCCGACGAGATTTTTAAGGAAAACCCTACACGGCTTTGGCTCCCAGAGGTGGAAATCGGTGTGAATTACGCGCTCGTGCTCCATACCAATGCCGGGCTTTGGGGCTACAGCATCGGGGATATGGTACAGTTCGTGAGCAAAAATCCATACCGCGTTGTGGTGAGCGGGCGTGTGAAGCATTTCATTTCGGCTTTTGGCGAACACGTAATTGGCAAAGAAGTGGAAGAGAGCTTGCTTCCTGTGGCCAATGCAGCAGGAATCCGTATCGTGGAGTTTACGGTGGCGCCACAGGTGACCCCGCCAGAAGGTGGGTTGCCCTATCACGAGTGGTTTGTTGAGTTTGATAATGCCCCTGCCGATCTTGAAAAATTTGCCCTTCAAGTGGACGCAGCCATGCGCCAGCAGAATATTTATTATGACGACCTCATTACGGGAAACATCCTTCGTACGCTGAAAATCAGACCTTTGCGCAAAGATTCCTTTCGTGCGTTTATGAAGAGCGAGGGGAAGCTCGGTGGGCAAAACAAAGTACCCAGACTGGCAAACGACCGAAAAATTGCTGCCTGGCTGGAGGGCTGGACGAGTCTCTGAAATCCTTCTTGAAAAAAGGTATGAAAACATACTACCCTAAAACCTTATAGTATTAAGGTTGGGTCGCACTTTTGTGCTGTCAAAGCGCAGGTGTGGCAGTATTTTTTTGTCGTATCTACCTTTTGAAGTTTGCTTTCTCATCCCTGTATTTCCCAGTTTACAACAGACATCTAAGAAAACATTTTTGGTATAACCCTGGCGAACCACTAAAATACCAAATCACTCCGGGCAGCCTACCCTGCCGCCTGGTTTTTTAATCAGACGCTCATAAAGTATTTAAAAAAACCACTTTTCTAACCAAAACGAAGGCCAACCCTTTTAGGCCAATTGAAGACGAACCTCAAAAGACCAAATGACAACTATTTGACGGCTTCTAGACTTCTGAACCAAGTATAGCTTTTTTAATCACCGTCAAACAACCCGCTTTAAGGTTGTATTTATTGACAAATTCTCACTTTCAATTCTCTCCTATGAGTAACATTATCAGACTCGCGCCTTATGCTTATCTGGCAAAGCGCGGCGGGGGCACGTTGTATGAGCTCCTGCTGCTTGTGCCAGTAGACACATCGGGCGACACCGACCTAAGCAATGTGAATGTCGTAAAACCAGGCGGCACGCGCATCACGATTGATTACACGTCCTCAGGCATAGCTGCCAACGCGCCCTATCGCTTCAAGCATTGGGTAATTGACAGCAACGGAACTTACCTTGACATTCAGATTCAAGGCGACAACAATGCAGACCGGACCATTATATTGGCCTTCGAAGATGCTGATACGGAACCCGCTACAGTCAGCAATCAAATGCAAACCTGTGCACCCTACCTTTCTTATAAAATTGAAACGGTTGGAAACGAAAATTTTATCCATCCCAGCTGTATCATCTTATTTGATAGCGGATTGGGCGTACAAAGCGAAACGATTGTCTTTGGTTCTAACAACTGTTACCCAACGTTTACACTTGGGAATGGCAGCACAACAACCGACCCGACCAAGCTTGCGATCAATCAAAATGTAAAGGCCGCACTAAACCCTAATCAAACCTATATTTTTGACACAAGTGTGTTGGCCAATAGCAGTTATGGCAAGCCTCCCAGAAAGAGCAAAATAAAAGTGATCTTATAGAAGATACCTTTCAGCCTTTTATTCAAAACCCGTACGCATGAAAACTGCATTCATTTTTATCCTTTTGTTTTTTTCGTTCTTTTTATTTGGCCAATCCAGAATGGGAAGCCCGGCGCTTCCTATCCTCGATGAGGGAGAAAAGTTGATAGCGCTTGACCATCTGGATTCAGCGCTTTCGTATGCGCGAGCGATTTTGACTCGCCCCAAACTTGATATACTCAATAGAAATCAGGCGCTCTTAGTGTTAGGAATGGCTCTTTTCAAAGAGGAAAATCCTGATGCTTCTGTTAAACCGTTACAAAACAGCCTTTCCATTGCCAGAAGCCTTAAAAATGAGCAGCTTATACTTAAGTCTTTGGTCGCCCTGGGTGCTTCCACGGCCACAAAAGAATACGCGCGGATGGATTCCGTTGTGATCTATCTCAAGGAGGCAAAGCCCTTAGCCGAAGCATTAAAAGATACATCAAGTCTGTCCAGGATTTATAATAATCTTGCCAATGTTTTTATTGAAGAAGGCGATTTGGAGAAGGCAATGGCACATTGTTATTTATGTGAATCACTATTAAAAAACAGCAGATTTGAACTTGAAAAAGCCATTTGCCATAATAGTACAGGCCGGGGTTTGTTTGAACTTTATTATAGGGATGGAAAAGATGAATATTTGAAAAACGCTATAGTCTCCTTCCAAAAAGCTGTTGATATCTTTGAGCGTCTTGGGCATAAACGTTATGAGGCGTATGCGCGAATGAATATAGGCGCTGTTTCCGCCTTTTTGGATGATTATGAACGGGCAGAAAAGGAGACAAGAATGGGGATTAAACTGGGCGAGGAACTCAGGGATTCTACGATATTATTGGATGGCTATTATAATCTGGCAAATCATTTTGAGGGAGAAAACAGCTTGGAGGAAGCAATGGTGGCCTTGAATCAAATGACTGTCTTATTAGAAAAAACAGGAGATGCCGGGGATATCGCATTTGTGACCGATCAATTTTCCAATAATGCAGTAAGGGTATCCGCGGCGCTTGTTAAGAATAGGGTTGATCTTTTGAATAAAAAATTAGAGGTCGCTAAAAGTGCTCAGGAAAAACAAATATTGTGGTTTGTATCTATTCTTTTGGTGTTATTAATAATAGGCATTTCAATTTTTGTTTATCAAAAAAACAGGTTGTCTGCACAGGAAAAGAAAATGCTCCAGGAACAATTAGAGAACACGCTAAAATCTACGTTTGCAAGAACATTCCTACAAAGAATTACGGCGGGTAGTTTTCGCGTTAGAGCAGGAAGACACCCCGTGGTGGGATGATTTAGAAAAGTTTTATCAGCAAATCACTGTGCAGGGTACTGCTATTGTCCGTTTTCACACGTATAATCTAGACAAAAAAGTAAGGGGAAATATTGGCAAAGAGGCCCGGCTTATTGTGCAAGAACTTATTACAAATGCCCTGAAACATTCAAAGGCCAACGAAATAAGTGTTCAGATAAATCAAATTGATGGCGTTTTGGGTATTATCATTGAAGACAACGGAATTGGGTTTGATTCGGATAATATCATAAAAGGTGTCGGGCTTATGAGCATTGAAGAACGCTGTTCAAAACTTGGAGGAAGCGTAATTTTTGAAACAGGGCAAGGCAAGGGCACCACTGTTTTCATTGATATTCCAGTTGACGATAAAAATAATTTGAAAGAGAACCCACTTCTCTATGCAGGAGCAAACTGACATAAGGGTTTTTGTTGCAGATGATCATGAGGTGACGGTTCAAACGCTTTCTGAAATCATCAACACTACCAAAGGGATGAAGGTGGTAGGCACAGCAGCCGATGGCAATGCTGTTTGGAATTACTTTGCCAAAGGCAGCAATGGGGTGGACGTTGCACTCATTGATATTGGAATGCCCGAAATGAATGGTTTGCGTGCCACCGGACTGATAAAAAGTGTCTGCAATGACCATTTTAAAGTCATCGTGATTACGGGCTTGGATGGAGTTTTCTTCCCCGCAGAAGCCATCCGCAACCATGCAGACGGGTTTGTTTCTAAGAATCGCCACAAGGACGAAATCACGGATGCCATCTTCCGGGTAGCCAAAGGCGAAATCGTTATACTGCCAGACCCTGACGATCCAAATCAATTGATAGAAATGCCCAATCGTTTGCCCGAGCTTCTGCCCAAGGAAAGCCAAGTACTTTGTCTGGTAGTGGAAGGCTTTAGTGCAAAACAAATTGCCGATAAAGTTGGAATCTCAGATGTTTACGCAGAGAAAATCCGCAATACGGTGATGCACAAATTGGGCGCTAGGAATTCGGCACACCTTGGCACTATTGCCGAAAAATATGGATTGTGCCGCGACCGCAGCGTGTAGCGTCCAAGGCAGCGAACAATATTGCAAATCGCTTCGCCACTGTTGCAAAAAGTGTGGCACACCTTTTAGGTGTGCCACACTTTCTTGAGCACGCTCCTTTTGCTTTCCTTTCTTCTCCGCTGAAAAAAAAATCTTCCCGCTGGTTACAAAACCAGCAAAGGCAGACATATATGCCCAAATGTTGAAAAGTCAGTATCATTGCCTCCGACAATGTTGCTGTACTATATGGCCCGAATACTTGATATTTTCCTGGATAAAAAAACAAACCTAAATTGTAAAAAATACCCCGATCACGGGTCACTTTTTGCTGGTTTGGGACATGAAGAAGCTGACGCGATTCGGTGTTTGTCGGCACGGGTTTCAGGTTCAATTTTCAATATCGGCAAAAGCCACCGCCTTTCGGATGACAATATCGAAGAACTAATCTGCGATTGCATAACCATTTGCTTGCAAAAAATCAGGGATGGGAAATACGAATTTCAAGGCCACAATCCAGCCACTTTTGTAATCGAGATTGCAAAAAACAGGGCAAAAAACCTTCGCCGTAGTGCATTGAGACACGAAACGCTTGATTTTGAAACCATTGGCGAGCAAGAAGACAAACCAGATTTCGGGAGCCTTGCCGAAACAGAACTGCTTGAAAAACTGCTGTCAAAACTAGATACAAATTGTCAAAACCTCATCCGGTTGAAATACCTCGAAGAACGCCGCGACAAAGACGTGATTGAAGAAAAACTAACACAGTACACCACCGTAGATGCCCTGAAAAACCACCGCTCAAAATGTTTAAAAAAACTGGTTGAAATCGGCGCAGCCGCTTCACTCCTTTAATCAATGAACGTTGGAAATTTTCTACCAAAACATAGAACGCTATTTGCTCGGCGAACTGACGGGAAATGATTTAAGCGAATTTGAAAATGCGCTTCAATCTCATACCGCACTTGCCAAGTCAGTGACGCAACACCGCGAAATGATGCAACGCCTTGATGCTTTGCGACGGCGGAGCAAAGTAAAGGCTGCCATCGCACCACAATCTGCAAAGCCGGCAGCGATGTACGCCAACCGAAAATTTTGGGCAATGGCGGCCTCGCTGATTGTGTTGGCAGCGGCTATTTGGTTTTTCAATCAGCCTGCCCAAACCAATTCGGGATTAGTGGAAAACAAGCCACAAAAGCCCCAAACAGATACCCTAACAACACCCCCCAACGAAACGCCCATATCAACTCCCGATGTTCCACAGGCAAACAAGCCAAGGGGAAAGCCCATGGAACAAGCGAGGTTGATCGCCTTGGCTCGAATTTTCCAAGAACTTCCTTCTCAAACTTTTGTGCGTGGGGCTGCTCAAACAGCAGGAGATATTTCACAAAAAACACTCGCCCAATTGGCTGCAGAGGCTTTTGACAGCAACAATTTCCGTCTTGCTGCCGAACTTTTGAAAGATGACAAGCAAGTGTTGCAGGACGAAGACGCTCGTTACATCCGAGCAAATGCCCGGTTTCATATTGGACAATTTGCTGAATCCGCAAATGATTTTGACGCCTTGAAAGACAGTTTTCAGTTCAAACACGAGGCTCGATGGAATTTTTTGCTTTGCCAAATTGCCCTTGGGAAAACGGAGCAGGCCAAAGTGCTGCTCCTTGCAATGATAGCAGAACAAGATTTCCCGTTTCGTGCCAAAGCCCTGGAATTGAAAGGGGAACTCAATTTTTAATGGCCGACATATCTCCAACAGCCACAAACCCAGCCCAAAAAAACGGGTGGGCCTTTTGGGCTGGGTAGTGCTCCAAATACTGAAGTTTGGCGTTGGCCAAGGCAATATTTTTGGGCTTGCCCGATTTTATCCCTTGATAAAAATTGTCCATCACCAACATCGTGGATTTGTCGTTGACGCTCCAAAGCGATGCCACGATGCTCTTTGCTCCTGCGAATGCAAAGGCTCGGGCCAGGCTTACCACCCCCTCGCCGCGCAGTTGTTCGCCGATCCCCGTCTCGCAGGCGGAAAGCAGAACAATATCGGCATTCAAGTGCAAACTATACAATTCACCCACCGAGAGCAGGCCATTTTCGACATTTTCGGCGCTCGAAGCAAAGGCCAGATAAGAAAAATCACCTTCCTTGTGATTGGCTTTCCCATGTGTGGCCAGATGCAGGATTTTGTACTCAGCGGCTGTTTCCAGAAATTTTTGTTTGGTAGCTTTTTGGCCAGTCAGCACTTCTGACAAGCCTCCGCATCGTTTTTTTGCTCGAAGAACCTCCTCACCAGTAAACGGCAAGGGCGAAAAGCCAAGCGGAACGGCCTCGTCTCGTTGCAGTTGAAGGGTCGAGCTTGCAGTATCTTCGATAAAAAACGGGGCAAAAGCCAAAAGCTCACCCGCCGGAGGCGGGAGCCGACGGTGTTGCCGGGCCGTCATCTCGTGCAGCATTGTGGCCGAATAGGCGTATTGAAAGCTGTGGCTGCGCAGCAAAAACGGGTAGGTGGTGAAATTGCTCAAATCTTTCGGTGTGGCAGATAAGAGTGCCTCAAAAGGCAGGTTGGCAAGTCCATCGCCAGGCACAATGATGATCTCGGATGTGAGGGATTCTGCAATGGGCGCAAGCAGTTTTTCATAGAGTTTTTGGGCGAAATCGGCGTATTGGAGCACGGTTTTTTGGTAGAGTGCAGGCGTTTTTTGGAGCGCGGTGTGATATCCAGAAATGCCTTCCCGGAGTGCTTGAACCCAGTCTGAGAGAGGGAAATCTCGTTTTATCTCTACCACTTTGCTGCCGTTTTGCTGCACGACAAAGAGAAAAATACTTGAGTCGCCCGTAAAATATTCGAGTAGGGTTTGCTGGGGGGCTAGCGCTTGTTGGGTCTTAGCGAGCGAGGAAGTTCGAAGGTCGTATCTCAAGTGGAAATAGTTGGGGTGGTTTTTTTCAAAGGAAGCCCTGAGCGCTTTTAATGCTTCCTTTTTGAGGTAAATTTTTGCGTTTATTGACAGTACAAGCGAGTCTGTAAGCGGCCGCCCTTTAGATGCGAGTGCTTCTCGTTCTTTCATGAGCAGTGTAATTTGGCTTTGAAGCACCGAATCGCGCAGCAGTTCGGCATCGGGGATTCCGGCAAAATGTCGCGCATTGGATTCCTGCACGGCTGAAAGCAGCAGTTGTGCGTGCATGGCTTCGCTGAGTTGCCAGGCTTTTTCGAGGGCTGCCTCGTCGCCCGGTTTTGATTTCAAAAAAAGCAGTTCCGTGCCAATGGCGCGCTCGAAGTAGGGAAGGGCTTCGAATAACAGTTTCTTCTCTGATCCCTCGTAAGTTTCGTTTTGCAATTGCTGTTCCATGCCTTGCGCGGCCAAGCGAAAGTATGCGCGGCTGTGAACGAGAAAACTATCCTGACCCGTTTTGAGGTACAATTGGGTGTAGGTGTCAGCAATTTCAGCGTTTGACTCGTAAAGAAGCGGGTAGCCAGGTCCAAACAAACGAACCATTATTTTTTGACTTTCTGCGAACGATTGAAGGGCCGCCTCGTAAGCCCCGCTTGCCGTTTGCGCCCGGCCGATGTGGAAAACCACGTAGCATTCATCCAAGCCCATGCTTCCGTTTTTAGTACCTAGAAAGATGGCCAGTGCTTTTTTATACCAATGGATGGCCTTATCGTAATCCTTTAGCCCGTAGTAGGCCAAACCAAAATCGCGACAATTGTAGGCATAGGCCGCATCGTTTTCAAGATTGTTTTGAATGAGCACCTCGCTTTCCATTTGAAAATAATCCAGCGCCTTTCTATAACAGTGTCTCTGGAGATTGATTTGCCCAATATGAGAGTAGGCATAGGCCAATCGAGGGCTTTTCAATTTCAGTCGTATCTCCGCGGCCTTCTCAAAGTACTCCAGCGCATTGTTGTGTTTTTTCAGGGCTTGTTGGCAAGACCCCAGGGCCATATAAGTACCCGCAATCTGCTCATGGACTGGAGGCAGTTTTTTTTGCTGAACGACTAGTCCTCGCTCCAGGATTGCTATTGCCCGCTCCAGAAACCCGCAATAATTGAGGCAATTTCCTAGGTAAATCATCATCGAAGCCATCTCGGTATTATCTTCTCCATAATAATCATGCGCCAATGCCAGGGCTTGCTCGTAGTACGGGATGGCTTTGTTGTATTGTCCTGAGCCGTACAAGGCTCTTGCAATCACACGCAAGGCTCCGATGCGTTCGGGGCAGTTTTCGATTTTTAGCCGATCAAGCATTGCGATTGCTTTTTTGCCCTGATCGCACGAACTTTCAGCATCCTCCAGGCGCATCAGGGCAATGCCCAATTCAACCCGCGCCCTTGCTTCTTCGAGAGAGCCTTCCGGATGAACAATAGCCCAGGTGTTGCAGGCTTCTTTATAAAACGTCGTAGCTTTTGATAAACTGTCCAGCTTATGCAACGAGCTCCCCAAGAGGAATGCCGCTTCCGCCAAATCAGCGGTGGTATTGTGCCTGGTTTTAAAAAATTGATAGGCGAGACCAGCACGCTCCTTGGCAGGCTGGTACTTGGCCGAATCATACAAAACCCTTGCTTCTGTGAGCAGTTGGCGGGCCGAAACCGGATCAGTTGAGGTTGTGGTAGGGTTTTGTGCAAAAACCCAATTGGAAGTGCCGGCAAAAAGCAGCGTGAGGAGACAAAAAAGGGAAATCGCTTTCATGATTTTCAAAAATATTTTCTTCATGGTTACAAAATGAAAGCAAGGGGAGATAAATGGGCAGTAACATGTCAGCACCATTATTCAACGCTCAACCACATTTCTGTATGGAAAATTTCAACATCCAAATCTTACGGGCAAACGCTGCATTCGGCAAATATCGGCAGATGGGGACAATACTTACCCTGTTCGCCTTCTTTTTTGCAGGGAATTTGCAAGCCCAAGGCCCCTGCAGCGGCATCTCCTTCTCTTTTGAACATTACGAGCCTTGCAATTTTCGGGCGAGGTACTCCAACACCTCAGAGTGTTTTATTGAAATCCGCTATATTCTCGAATCGGGTTCGTTTTCCTCCTGGAACGTGAACACTGCTGCGGGATTTACCGTGGACGTAATCAGCGCTTCAGAGCTGTGGGTGCACCACGATCAGGGCTTTGTGCCTTTGGGCGACCAGGTGCCGCTGCTTTTCACGCTTCCGTACGATCTCAATACTACCATGAACATCGCCTATCTGGACGATTGCGCGATGTTGGGCTGTGATCTCTTTGGCGGGATTCCCATTGAATCCTGTCCGGATCCGCTAAACGCAAGTATTATTGGCGTTAAATACCGGGAGTGCAACAGTTTGCCCTATTTTAATCAGCCAGTGCTTTCTGACTGGACGATCCAATTGCTCAATGCAGATAGCAATGTTATCGCTGAGCAAGTGACAGACGCCGATGGCAATTATGCATTTTATGATTTGCCGGATGGCCAATATGTGGTGAAAGAACTCGCTCAGACAGGCTGGACGCCCAAAGTGCCAGCTAGCGGGGAGTACACGGTAGATCTGGCTGCTTCGCAGCAGGTTGTGCGGAATTTTGGTAATTGCCCCTCGTGTTCTTGCGATTCGATTTATGTGGATGTGGTACAGTTGGAGAGCGAATCGGATACCGCGACCTATTTTTTAAGTATCTCGAACGCCTCGCCGTTTTGTTTCAGCCATTTGGATATCGAAGTGGATTCGGCGCAATTGATCAACTGGCAAATTCTGCTGCCCAACTGGGAAGTAGAAGTGCTGGGGCCTAATCATATCCGCCTGATGAGCAGTGGCCCGTTTTTGCCGGGCAGTGGTATGATCCCGCTCAGTTTACAGTTGACAGGTGATGGCAATCAGCATATCGACGTGGTAACTTTTGCTAACAATGGGGGCAGTTCGCAGGAATGCCGTTGGCCGTATGTGTTCCCGTTCCCGGTCGTCCCGATTATCAGAACTTGTTGCCCGGGTGGCATCACTGGGCCTGAAATCGCGAACTACCCCGGTTTTGATGCTGGTACCAGCAGTTTCGTTTGGTCTAACGCGCAGTATTCCGCAGGGGTGGTCAATTCGCCCGGCTACCTCAATGTGGTCAACGGCAATACTATCGCCTCCCACAACCCTTATTTTTCCTGCGTAGGCAAATCCGGCTCGCCCCTGGATAATTTCTTGCTTGTGGACGCAAGCACTTCGCTCAGCGCCTACGTCTGGGAGCAACAGCACACGCTGACCAACAACAAGTTGTACAACTTTTGTGTATTTTTCAATAATGTCGTTCGCCCCAACTCCAATCTGTCATACCCGGTGGTCGTGCTTGAAATTTTGACCGCTTCCAACACAGTGGTAGCTACATCTGCGCCACTGACTTTAGTGGAAGGCGCGGGTTGGACCAAACTCAACCTGACTTACACGCCCATCCTGACGAATACCTACAAATTCCGTATCCGGCCAGTAAGCACCGTGCATATCGGAAACGATTTCGCGGTGGATTGCGCGAGCATCACGGAATGTTCATACATACCGACCTTGGTGTGCGCCTGCCCCGGCGGCGGCCCCTCGTTGAACAACCTGATCGTTAATGGGGATTTCACGCAGGGGCCTACGGGCTTCACTACCAGCCTGTCGGGTCCTACTTTTTGTGGTCAAGACCATTACAATGTGCTGGGAACTCTAGAGGCTTTTTGTCCAACCATCTGGCCTACTGTACCTCCCGCACGCTCTGCACCTTGGATGCTCTGCATTGATGGCAGAGACAATGGGGCGGCACCTACCATGCTGTGGAGGAGCCAGATTTCCTCCCTAAGTACCAATTCAACCTATTGTTTTTCATTTTATTGGACACCGGTTTTTGGGCCAACGACCCAAAACATCCCCATTGATTTCCAGATATTGGACGTCTTTGGCGTTCCGGTCGGTACGATACCTGCAGATAATCTATCCGACGTAACTGGGGTTTGGCATCCGAAAGTGTACCCTTGGTCCACGGGCAGTATTATTGGCACAGGACCCTGGACGATTGCTCTTCGGCAAACCAGTGGTGCTGCCGCGCGCGATTTTGGCATGGACGATATTTGTTTGATCAAGGTGCCGCCGAATCCATGCACGGCAGATATTTCGAGTCCAACGGTGGACAATTGCGGAAAATTTACATTTACGGGTTATGCCAATGGCGGTGTGCCTCCGTACACCTATTGCTGGACGCTTGGCGGAGTGGCGCAACCCCCGCAAACGGGTGGCAACCCGAATATTTATATGTACACCTTCCCGACTGCCGGGCAACAAACCGTTTTGCTGACCATCAAAGACTCGCAGGGCTGCACGGCCATTTATTCGACAACAGTGACGGCTCCGCAACCGATTACGGCCACCATTTCGGGCAATCCCGGCTTGAGCATTTGTCCGGGTCAAAGCACGACCCTGACGGCGGGCGGCGCGAACTGGGTGAGCTGCCAGTGGAGTAATTCGAGCGGCGCAAATTCCATTACGGTGAGCGCGCCCGGCACCTACTGCGTCACCTGCACGGATGTGAACATGTGCACGGCCAGTGCCTGTGCCACCGTGATCCAACGCCCTTCGCCGAGCGTCAGCATACAAAATCCTGCAGAACTGTGCGTGGGCGGGAGCGGGAGTTTTACTGCCACCGCTACGCCGGGCAGCACGTTGCTTTGGCAGTCAGGCGCTACTTCCACCAGCATCCCCATCAATACGGGAAGCGCGGCGGTTTATTCAGTACTGGTGACCGCCACTTTGAACGGCTGCACGGCTACGGCGGTCGGCACGGTGACCGTGCATCCGCTGCCTCAGGCAAATGCAGGCCCCGACATCACCGTATGCCAATGGCAAACCCCGACCCTGACGGCCTCGGGCGGCACCAGCTATCAGTGGTCGGGAAATGGCTCGACGGCCAACCCGTTCATCACGCCGCCCATGCAGGTAAGTGGCACTTACACCGTGACCGTGACCGACGCGAATGGCTGCAAGGCTTCTGATCAGGTGAATATCACGGTGATAATCTGCGATTGCGAGCAGAATCAAATCGTCCAAAATGGAAATTTCACGCTGGGCACCCCATGCATTAATACCCATGAAGACATCAACAATGCGACTTCCTGGAACGGCATTTGGCCAGATGGCCAGGGTTTGAGCGTGGGCGATTTTTACAATACGACCACTTGTACGTCGACCGCGGCTTTCGGTTCTTTAGGAACTCCGGCGCCCGCCGCCTGTGGCAACTTTGGCGCATTCTGGTGCAATCCACACCAAACGCAGGTCGTGTGGCGGGAAGGTATCCTGAACAATCTCTCTGTGCCTATCGCGCCAAACTCTGGCAACTACATGGTGAGCATGAAAATGGCTTGCTTAGTTGGAGTGAGCGGCACCCCGCGCATGAGCGTGTACGGTGTGCGAACAGGGGCGGCCAGTACCGTACCCGGTACCAATCCATTGACCGCGACCACTCCGTTGAATCCCGGGCTGTTCAACCCGGCTGCCATATTGCTGGGCAAAGTCTACGTGTCCAGCACCTGCAACAATAACTACATGAATGTTGGCTTTAATTTCAATGCCAACATCTTGCCGGCCAGTATAAACCGCATTTTCCTGACTCGCGACGACCCTACTGGCACCGCCCCAAACATCAGTATTGGCGGCAGCACCTTTTTGGCGGTCGATAGTTTTTGCGTCAAACCCGTGTTCGACAGCACCTTGTGCGATTGCGGACCGCTCAATTTTGCTTATTTCTGGCAGCAACAGACGAACTGGATACAACCCATCAACAATAGCCAGCCTGCTCTCGCAGTACCTTGCCCGATACAAGGCGCTAACTATGTCGTTTTTGGAGAATTCCACTGCGCGCCCGACCAATGCGGCAACAACACGATAGATTGGAAACTGGATCGCCCAGGCAATTTGCCGGACCTGACAGGACAGAGCAACAACCTGGCGTATCCCTATTTTGGGCAGGTAATCAACCCCGCCGACTGTTCCCAATCAGGCAATTACCAGTTGACCGTCACGCGGCATTGTGGCAACAAACTTTGTAGCAAAGTCTTCAATTTCAAACTTGACGCCTGCCCTTGCCCCTGTGATTCTCTCAAGCAGGACGTTGGATACGGGTTTTCGGTATCGTCGGCATTATTGCCGCCTGACCAGTGCCGTAAAAAGCTCAAGCCAATCTCGCTGTGCGTGAATGATCAGGTAAGCTGGACCATATCGGGGATTAGTACTACCTTCACTTCAACTGGCAATGCGCCGCTCTATGTTAATTTCCCAGCCTCTGGCTCTTACTACATCTGCATGTTAGTGCAGCGCACGGAGCCGAATGGCACGATTTGCAAATGGAAATTCTGCCGCAAAGTGATTGTCAAATGCGGTTTACCGCCTGTGGAACCCGCCACAGTTTTCTGCCCCAACCCAACAGTCAGAAACAGTGGATTTACCGAGGGCACGACACCCGGCCTGCTCAATCAATGGGGTACGCTGGCCGACTGGGAATGGGCGCCTAACCTTGGCGACGGCTTGGTTTTCGTAGAAGACAGCAGTGGCTCGTTTGACGAAGGCCATGTGGTGCTTCGGGGTCGGCAAGGCAATTTTGCCGGTATCATGCAGGAAATAAATTTGTTGCCTGACAATTTCACTGTTATCCATTTTGAAGCCAACAACTACCAAGGCAGCGATTTGCCAGCGGGGACGCGCATCGAGGTGCGGCTACAAGAACTTCCGTATCTATATCCAGGCCTGAAAAAGCAGGTGCTTCTTTCGCAAACGGTGGTGGATACCAGCGGCTGGCACAGTATGGGTGCGGCAATAGACTCCACAGTGGATACTTCGCTGCACTATCTGGTCATCTGCCTGCAAAACGATGATCCAGAGCACAATTCGGTCGTTGGCATTGATAATTTTGAAATATGCTCCTCGCCCGTGAGCGCCATTCCGGTTGTACTCCAATCGCGTGTGCCGCTGCGCATTTATCCAAATCCGAATGCCGGCACATTCACAGTGGACCTACCAGATGCCGCTACTGCCGACATGACCCTTCGCATTATCGACCTCACCGGGCGGCTGATGCAGGTGCAACAAGCCACCGCAGGCAGCAGGCAGCAGATCATGGAAGCCAGTCTTTTGCCCGCAGGCCTCTACTTCCTGCAAGTAGTGTCAGAAGGTAAAGTACTGGCGGTAGAGAAGTTTGTGAAGCAGTAGAAATTTTAATTAAAATTCTGCCCGAGCCTCAAAAAATTGGTTTGGGCAGAATTTTCAATTCCTCAACCATGAAAGCCAATCTTACTTTTTTATTTATGTTGGGATGCTTAATGCTAACAAGTTCTCAAGCACTTATAGCACAAAGCAAAATCATCGGCATATCAGAATCTGGCCCGTTGGGCTCGGATTATTCCGGAGGTTTGGTATGGGAATGTTCGGCGAATGGCGCTGAATTTAAGCCGATAAAAAAATTTGACGATCTAGCAATAGGCCGAGCCCCGTCTATCGTGTTCCAGGGAAGCGATGGACATATTTACGGGGTTTTGAAAGAGGGTGGTCCTAACGGATTGGGGGCTGTTTTTCGAATGAACCCGGACGGTACTGATTTTCAGCACATTTTGCCCAAATCCATGTATCAATTATTTGAGGGCAGTGACGGGTATTTATATGGTATTCGGGATGCAATCTACCGATTAAAAAATGACGGAAGTCAGTTTTGGAAAATTTCAAATAATAATGGGGGGAATACAGACCTGGTAGAAGCATCTGACGGTAAGCTTTACTTTGGAGGTAAAAGTTACCTCCAAGTACACGCTATCAATAAAGATGGGAGCGATGCAGAAATTCTTTCCGTGCCTTATGCAGGTGGTAATGATGGAGGCATTCGAAGATGGCGGATATTTGCACCGTCTATTGATCGCCTTTATGTTTATCGCGATTATTTTACTATTATTTCTCCCACTGATCCAACAAGCCCGTATCATTTCCATCATTATGTCATGACCTTGGATGGACAAATTATCAAGTCAAAGGCTTCATCAGAGTTTTTTAGCTATGATTATACTGCTCCAGTTTCTGAGGTCATCGGCATTGACCATCACCTTTATAGAATGAATGGCAGGGAAGATACAGAAAATATCGAGTACACTCACCTACCTGATTTTGGTTGTGAGGGTTCGACCATAGGTAGAACAATTCGGTATACGGACATATTCGGAATTTTCTACGGCGAAAGTTCCCAAAACAATCAATGGGATCTGTTTTCCTGGAAACCTGCGGATTCCAGCTGTACAATTATCAGGCATTGGGACGAAAGTATGGGCTATAGCGGGAAGCCCCAGTATCAACGAATCGTTACCTCGGGCACTTCATCTATCTATCAAAACATCTCCCTCGGCATCTTCCCCAACCCCAACCCTGGCACGTTCTCCGTCGAATTACCCGAGCCTGCCCAGTCCTGCATGAACTTCCGCATCACCGACCTCGCAGGTCGACTTGTGCAGGAGCAAGCCATCGAGTACGGAAGCAAGCAGCAAACCGTTCAGGCGGGGCTTTTGCCTAATGGTCTCTACTTCCTTCAAGTGGTGGCAGACGGCAAAGTGCTGGCCGTGGAGAAGTTTGTGAAGCAGTAACGGTTTGCCACGAATTGCACGAATTTTCACGAAAAGATTAGTGTAAATAGGTACAACTCGTGGCACCAAAATCCTGTTGCCCTTCCCGGTTATTTCCGGGAAGGGGTTTTTCTTGAAACCTCATAGGTTTATCAAGAAGGGTCAAAAAAAATTTGAAAACGGGGTTACAAACCGAAACTTGAAGGAGATGAATGGCAAAAGAATAGTGAAAAAAACCTTTCCAACGCATTTTTATTAGCATTGAACTCGCGCTATGTGGACTGTGCCTGCTTGGTTATGTATTGAAACTGACGGGGTTCGTATCCTATCATCTGGTGCTCAAAAAAGACAGTCCACGTGGCAGGCGTTTTTTCCTGAACGTATTGGCGCGAACGGCCACCATGGCGGTTATCGCGGCTTACTTAATCGAGGTGGTTGCCCTTCGGGCAGTAAGATGAGATCAAAGTCGTACGACCACTATGGCAACTGAAAACTCGCAAACCAATTTTTTTTAAAATCACCATGAACAAACGAAATTATCTATTGATGCAAGCCATAGCATTTAGCGCTATTGCACTCTTTTGCCTAAGCCTTCCACTTTGGGCAACAACGGATTTAGCTGGACTATGTCTTTCTATTGCTTTGTTTTTAGTCTTTGGCTTTATGGCCTTAATAAATTTCCGGCAAATGAAAGCAACTGACGAGACAGAAATGCAGTATGCTCCACCAGCGGATGCCACTGAGGTAGAGCAGGTTCGTATTTGGGCGCCCATCGCATTTTTGTACGAGCAATTCGGCTACTGGGTAGCGACACTTTCGGTCCCGATGCTAGGATTGATCGTTGTCTTATTGTTTGGTAGAAAAATCTACTTGTCGTCGCGATGAAAGACTTTGGGCGAGTTGCCTCAAAAAAATCTTAAAAAACAATCCACATGCCCACCTTTTACGAACAAATCCAAGCCCTCCTCAATGAGGGAAAAACCCAGGAAGCACTAACTCTTTTTTCAAAAACTGGCAAGCCGGAAGCAGAAATGATGCAAAGCTGTTTCGACCGCTTGATGCAGGACAAACCAGAGGGCAGAGCAGAAAAAGAACAATGGTATCTCAAACACAACCGGCTTCATTTCGGAATGCTCGAAATGGCCCAAAAGGAAATCTCAACGCCGAAATCATTGGAGGATTTGCAAGACCAACTTCAGCAGAAAATCGAAGCAGACACAGAGGAAACTTTAAATTTACTCATTTCCTCAGGTGACCCTAATGCAATACCGTTGCTTGCCCGTTTGAAAGAAGCGAAAAAACATTATATCGCCAAAGACATTGATTTTCGCAGATGGGCTGAAATTCGGTCTACTATTGATTACGAAATCCTGGGTGTCAAAAAAGGGGATCAAGACGCGGTAAAGTCCCGGATTTTGCAACTGCTGAAAGAGCGCAAAACCAAAGAAGCCTTAGCGCTCTGCGAAGATTTGGGCGAGCCATATTTTTTGTTACAAGCGCAATTCAACATGGTCCAACGTGATTGGAATATGGGCTTGATTACCGCCGCGTCTCTTGAAATGACCCACAACCGAATCCAAATGGCATTGGAGGAAATGCTCAGACCGGTATCCGACCAAAACGCTGTTGGGGTTAAGCGTTGATTCAAGCGGCTTTTTACTTAGATCGGTCTTGATAAGAAGCATCCTTACATGCCCATAGATGGCCTTACTTTTGCCCCTCTTTTCCAATGGAATCGGATTTGTTAGGTGATCCAACGCCTCCGGTCCTTTATAATCAAGTGTTTGATACATCATTTGTCAGTTGGAAAAATGTTTCCATTGCTGTTCCTATTGCGCTTGACCCGACGAAGCACATTTTAGTGGTTTGCCTTCAAAGTGAAATTGAAACGGCCAATAGGTCGGTAAGCATTGATAACATCGAATTCTGTACGAATAGGATGGTCAGCACAGCACAACCGATTTCATTACAGCGTATCCGTATCTTCCCGAATCCGAATGCCGGTGATTTCAGCGTCGAATTACCTGAACCAGCCAGTCTCGGCATGAACTTCCGCATCACTGACCTCACAGGAGGGCTCGTATTTGAACAAAAAACCGAACCTGGCAGCACACAACAAACCGTACAAGTGGGTGCATTGCCCAATGGCCTCTACTTACTGCAAGTAGTGTCAGACGGCAAGGTGCTTGCCGTGGAGAAGTTTGTGAAACAGTAAGGGGTTTGCCACGAATTGCACGAATTTTCACAAAAAAACTAGTGTAAATTGGTACAATTCGTGACACCCAAAATCCTGCCGCCCCTTCCCGGTTATTTCCGGGAAGGGTTTTTTTCTTTAAACCTATGAGGTTTTTCAAAAGGGGTTAAAAAAATTTGAAAACGCGGTTACAAATCGAAAATTGAAGGAGATGAATGGTAAAAGCCTGAACGGACAGGGGCAGTCTTATTTGCCCAATGGGATTACGTTCAACACCGAAGCCCAAGCGAATGGGTAAGTATTTTACCCTTTCCCCGTTTTCCTAAAAATTCAAAATAACTTAACCATGTTTTCAAAAATCTCTTTTCTCCTATTTATGATGCTGATGGGCATCGTCCTTTTTTCAAGCTGTAAAAAAGACAGCAAAGACCCCGATAATGTGTCTGATGCTGAATACTATTTCTACGGAAAACTCGATGGCCAAACAATACTCTATGAAATAGATGCGTCGGGGGATTATCAAATGGTCAACTCCATTGATGGCAGCGTTGGCGTTCCCGATTGCACTTATTCTTACGGATGCGCCATTGGTGCATTCGATCCCATTGACGCCCCGTACTTTGACATCTATTTTACAGATTTGTTTGTGGGTGATTGTGCCGATGTTAGTCAGGTCTTTTCAGGGCTTTACCACACCGGCAACTATGCATTTGGCGAACTTTCTGGCCAGGTGCTCGTCCGTTATTGGGATGGAACAGAACTTTGGGCATCTAATCCAAATGGGCAGGTAAATGCTTCCTTTGAGATCACTGCTTCCGAGCGACTAGACACGCCTTTTGGGATTTATCAAAAAGTGAGTGGTCGGGCCAGTTGCCTGCTTTTCAATTCCGGCGGAGATAGCAAGAAATTGGAGGATATTAAATTTGTAATGTCGTTCAGCAAGGATTAAGCGCATTTTCCTTTGCCTTGAACATGCGCTGTGGACACTGTGCCTGCCCCTTCCCGGTTAAATCGGGAGGGGCTTTTTTTGCAAACATTTCCCAAAAGCATCAGCTGCAGCTGTGGATGGTCTTACTTTTGCCATTCTTTTCCAAAACAATTACACCGATGGCGATTTTGAAACGTTCAATTAATGCTCCCTTTTTCGCATTTCTATCCTTTTTGTCTGCCATAGCTTTTATAAAGGCGGATGCCCAAACACTAACATTCCAACCCGCAGCATCGGGCATTGATTCTACCCATATCGAAGCCTTTTTAGAAGGCATTCCCGCAGGTATGGCCAAACTCGTGGGTGTTTGGGGCGACCAAAACTTCATTGCCGATTCGGCTGCGGTAGATGCGTCCGGCCACCTTGTGCTGCGCCGAAAGAAACTTCTTGCCCCCGGGTTCTATACTTTTTTACTGCCGGGAATGAAGCAACTTTCCTTCCTCGTGGACAAAGACCAGCGCATGACCATGCGCGCCAAAGCCTCCGACTTTATGGGCACGATGCAGGTGGAGGGTTCTATCAATACCGACCTTTTTTACCAGACGATTCGATTCCAGGCCAAACAAGAACCAGCGTTGGCTCAGACGACTGGAGCGATGAACAAGTCCGCCGCCAATTCGGCAGAATTTCTACAAGCAAAACAACGGCAGGTGCAAATTCTGGAGGAACGCAAGGCATATCTGGACGGAATTTATAAGCAGTACCCGGATGCTTTATTCACCAAATTTAAAATCGCAGGGCAAAACCCTGATTTCAAGGAGTTTAAAAAAGCCAATGGCGACATGGACACCATGCGCCAACTCATTTATTACCGCGACCACTTCTGGGATGGTGTGGATTTCAAGGACGATCGCTTGCTCAATACGCCTGTTATTGCCAATAAACTCAAGCGCTATATCAAGGAGTTAACCCCACAGCACCCGGATTCACTCATAAAAGTGGCCGATCCGCTCATCCGCAGCGTGATGAACCATCGCCAGTATTTCAAGTATTTTACCAACTGGATCGCGCTGCAATACGAAAACACCAAGACGACTGTGATGGATGGCGAGGCGGTGTACGTCCACATTATCAAAAACTATTTTACACCCGAACTGGCCTTTTGGGATAAGCCTGAAAACCTGAAGGGCTTGCAAAAGCACGTGTGGGAAATGGAAGCCAGCCTTTTGGGCCGCAAAGGCCCTGATGTAAAGGCGAGAGACATCAACGGGCAATTAAAAAGCATCTATGAAATCACCGCGCCTATTATCGTGATCTTCATGTATAGCCCGGATTGCGAACACTGCCAAAAGGAAGCGGGCGAGGTGGAAGTGATTTACAGAAAATGGAAGTCGCGCGGGGTAGAGATCTTCGGGATTGCTGTGAGCACCACGGATGAGGAATGGAAAAAATTCGCACAAGAAAAGGGTTTCACTTTCACGAACGTGTTCGATCCGACCAATGTGGCTATCTATGCCAAGTACTTTGTGGACATCACTCCAGAAATTTATGTCCTAAACAAAGACCGCATCATCGTCGGCAAAAACCTGCACCCCAACCAGTTAGAGACGATTTTTGAACGGGAATTGAAAAAGGCTGGTTTGGGTCATTGAGGAAGTATGGCACACCTTCAAGGTGTGCCACACTTTTTCACTCATTCAAATCCCAGTTATACTCGTTAAAAACCACTGTGGCGGTGCTTTTTAATTGTGTTTCCGAATATTGATTCAGGAATTTTTTCAAGTCGCCAAAATCTGCGCTGTACCATTCGAATATTTTTGAAACCTGAGCGCGACTGCTGGTTAGCGTATTGTATTTTTTGTCGTTGACAAAATCGCGGGTGCGGGCTATCAGCGCAACTTCCAGGTTTTCAGCCGTGTAGGCATGGTTCCAGAGTGGGGGGCAACTTTTAGCGGCGCAGTTTACCGCGAAGTGAATGCGAGGATCTTTGAACTGGGGCCGCAGGATGTCGTTCTCGATATTATTTAAGCTATATTTTTTGTCGCCGATTTTGATGCGGCGCACATCCCAGGTTTTGCCTCCGTCGAAGTTGAGGATGCTTTTGGTGGGGTAGTTGTCCACGATGAGTTTGAGCGTAAAGGCGTTGTAGGCATTTATCCAGTAGGCCATTTTTTCTTCTTTTGTCCAGCTTTCTTGCACGGGATTGGCCGAAAGCGTTTGGCAATAAGCGTCAAGCGCGGCTTTGTCGGCCTTTAAGCCTTTGTAGTTCACTTGGCCAACATCGCTGACGTGTATTTGAAGGAGGGAATCGAAGGGTTGGTGATAGTGTGATGAAGTGATGGAGTGATGAAGCGATGAAGTGATCGGAAATTCAACAGGGGCTGTTGGTTGCGCGGTTGCCGTATAAAGGAGCAAGACAAGCGTAGAAACGAAAGAGGAATTAAGCATAGGTTGTTTTTCTTATTGTTATTTCGGAAAACACAGCAAAGGGTTTTTCGTTCTTGCAATTTCTGTCCAAAATGCGAAAGTGTTGCAGAGCGGACATGGGTTGCTCAAGGTTTGCTAATTTTGCGTCTTAGAAACCTGCGCAAAACAAAGAAGACATCTTGTTTCGCGCAGGTTTCTAAACCCGGCGTAGCCGATTTGCCCCCGAAGTTTTAACCAAGGTGGAAGGCCATCGTGGCACTCTCACCCTCTCACATTCTCTCACCTTCTCACAAGTGTCCGTAAAAGTCACCAATCTCACCAAAATATACGGTCTCCAGCACGCTGTAGACAGCATCTCCTTTGAGGCGCGGCGCGGCGAAGTGCTCGGTTTTCTTGGCCCAAACGGCGCTGGGAAAACGACCACCATGAAAATAATCACGGGCTATCTCCCTCAAAATGAAGGGTTTGTAGAAGTTTGTGGTTTTGATGTTGGGGCCAAACCTATGGAGGCTCGTGCCAGAGTGGGCTACCTGCCGGAACACAACCCCCTCTACCGGGAAATGTACGTCCGCGAATACCTCGCTTTCACCGCCGGTCTCCATCAGGTAAAAAACGTGTCCAAACAAGTGGACAAAATGGTGGAACGCACCGGCCTTGGCAGCCACCGTCACAAACTGATCGCTGAGCTTTCCAAAGGTTACCGCCAGCGTGTCGGGCTTGCCCAAGCCATGCTCCACGACCCTGAGGTGCTGATTTTGGACGAACCCACCAGCGGCCTCGACCCCAACCAAATTATAGAAATCCGCCAACTCATCAAAGACCTGGGCAAGGAAAAGACCGTCATCCTCAGCACCCACATCCTTGGCGAAGTGGAGGCCGTGTGCGACCGCGCCATTATCATCAACAAAGGAAAATTGGTGGCCGATGCACCCATTTTGGAACTGAAACAGCAGTTTGCAGGGCAGACCGTAGTTACCGCAGAATTCGCTGAAAGCGCCGACAAAAACTTATTGGCAAAAATCAAAAACGTCCACGCCGTAAAAAGTCTTGGCAAAAACCAGTGGCAATTTTTTGCCGCCTCCGGCCAAGACATCCGGGCTGAAGTATTCGCCTTCGCGGTTGCCAACCGACTGACACTGTTGGAATTGCACAAAGAGGAACACTCAGTAGAAGATGTTTTTCAACAGTTGACAAAGTGATTTGCAATCTCGTAACTTTGCTAAAAATTAATAACAGATGAATCCTACTTTGCTTAGCCGTATCAGCATAAATCCAAACGTATGTTTTGGCAAGCCCACCATTCGCAATATGCGTTACCCAGTCGAAATAATGCTCGACTTGCTTTCAGCAGGAATGACGATAGAAGAGGTTTTGGAGGATTATCCCGGCTTGGAACGCGAGGATATTTTAGATTGTCTTGAGTTCGCCTCTCGAATGGTGCAAATGAAAAGCATTCATAAGGTGCTGCTAGCGGCATGAAATTTATTTTGACACCGTTCCTTAGCCTTAAAAACTTGGTTGAAATCTCGCGGCCATGATGTCATTCATACCCGAGATTTGCCGCGAAAAAATCTTTCTGACTATGTTGAAATAATTGAGATCGCGGTTCAGCAGGAGCGAATAGTACTCTCTAAGGATGGCGATTTTTTTAATTATTTGGTGTTGAAAGGAATCCCCCCTAAATTGTTGATGCTCACAACTGGCAACATAGTCAACAAAGATCTGTTGGCTCTTTTTCAATTAAATTTTGACCATTTAGAAGACTTACTTCAACAATATTCTGTCGTTGAAATGAACAACACGGAAATTCTTGTGCATTATTGAACGCCATGTTTCCCATATTCAAAAAAGAAATCAACGCCTTTTTCTCCTCGCTCATCGGCTACATCGTCATTGGCGTATTCCTCGTGCTTATGGGCTTGTTGCTCTGGGTGTTCCCGGAATTCAGCATCCTCGACGGTGCTTACGCCAACCTCGACACACTTTTCGGCATCGCGCCCATGGTGTTTATGTTCCTAATCCCGGCGGTCACGATGCGCAGTTTTGCCGAAGAGAAACAGAGTGGTACCATTGAACTGCTCGCCACCAGGCCTATTACGGATTGGCAGATCGTTGGCGGCAAATTTCTCGCTTGCTTTGTCCTTGTCGCCTTTGCGCTGCTGCCCACGATCCTTTACTACGTCACGGTGTACCAACTTGGCGCGCCTGCTGGAAACCTCGATTCGGGTGGCATCTTAGGCTCTTATATTGGCTTGTTGTTTTTGGCGGGAGCCTTTGCCGCCATTGGCGTGTTTGCCAGTTCGCTCACCAACAACCAAATCGTGGCCTTTGTGATCGCCACCTTCCTTTGTTTTTTCAGTTACCTCGCATTCGATTATCTCAGCCGACTGCCTATTTTCTTTGGGAAAACCGACGATATTGTACAGTCCGTGGGCATCGCCTATCACTACGATTCCATGAGCCGAGGAGTGCTTGACACCCGCGACCTGGTCTATTTCCTGTCCATAATTTCGCTGTTTTTGGCCGCTACGGTGTTATCGTTAGGGCGGCGGAGGTGGTAATTGGGGTTTGAGGGGTTTGAGGGGCTTGAGTTGTTGGGATTCTTGGGCGATTCAAACCCCTCAAACCCCTCAAACTCACCCGCCCTCCAACTCATCTCCAAAACTATTGTCCGGCTTTTTCGGATTCCTCGTGCCATCGCCGTCCTTGTCCAGTTCATCATTGTAAATATCCGGCGCGAAATCTTCCTCATCGCCTGCAGGGCCTAGACTACTTTCGTAGGCAGCACAATTGGTTTCTATGCCTAGGTCGCCGGGAGGGCGTACGAAGCGGGCATTGAAGTCATAGCCTGATTTGGGGTCTTTTTCCAGTCGGCTGATGAAAGAAGCAAAAATGGGTCGCGCCATGCGTGAGCCTTGTCCGTCGTTGAGGCTGAGGAATCGAATCCAGCGGTCTTCACCGCCAACCCAGGTACCCACCACAAGTCGGGGCGTTACGCCCATGAACCAGCCATCGGTATAATCGTTGGTGGTTCCGGTTTTGCCGCCCACCTGACTTTTCAGCGTGTTGATGCCAGGTGCGCCCTTGACATTATATTGTAACATTTCGAGCATTACCCAATCGGCATTTGCCGCCAATGCAGCGTGTTCTTCTGGCACGGAGCGCCATAATACCCGGCCGTTTTTATCTTCTATTCTTTTGATTACGAAGGGCACCCCGTACATCCCTTTGTTTGCAAAAGCGGCGTAGGCCCCCGTCATTTCATACGGTGTAAGGTCGGCTGCGCCCAGGCACATGGACGGTGATCCGGGCAAAATGATGTAGCGACCGTTTTCCTGGCGGGCGGAATCTATGCCGAGTTTATTGCAAAGACCTCGCACGGGCTCCGTGCTGCCGAGTTGCCTCATGAGGTACGCGCTTACCGTATTCACCGAATTTTTCAAAGCCTCCTTCAGATTCAGCCTTGCACCAGAATATACCCTTGTAGAGTTTTTCGGAGTCCAATCGGTATAATGCTCGAAATTCATGTACCCGGCGGGTATGGTCACTGGGTTGTCGTACACTTCAAAACAGGGGCTGATGCCTTGCTGCGCAATGGCAGTGGCATACACGAAGGGTTTAAAGGTGGAGCCAACCTGCCGCCGGGTCTGGATATGGTCGTACTGGAAATATTTGAAGTTAACCCCGCCTACCCAAGCCTTGATTTCGGAAGAAGTGGGATCCACGGCAAGCATGCCCGATTGCAAAAACATCCGGTGGTAGCGCAGGCTGTCCATCGGAGTCATGACGGTATCTTTTTCGAGTTTCGGATTGTTCCAGGTAAAGATTTTCATCTTCACGGGCTGGGCATACTGTTTCTTTATTGCGGCGACGAGCGCGCGGTATTGTGCTTTGGCGTCCGGCCATTCTTTACTGGCCATAATCCGACGATAGGCCGTGGCTTGTTCGCTTGTAACAAAGGGTATTGGCTTGGCAATCAGCATCTTGCCAATGCTTCCGGGCGTTTTTTCTTCGTTCAGCATCCGCTCCATGTCTATAGAGCGGAGTTCAAAATCACTGCGATTTTTTATTTTTTCAACCGCAGCGTCCATGAATTTTGGCCATAGCGTGGCGAAGCGTTCTCCTTCACGCACAAGTTTCCAGAGCGATTCCTTTCGGCCTTGTATTTCTTCGTCGGTGGCATCGCCGGTGCGGTAGGCCCAAGGGTCGCGGCCTTTCCAGACCTGGAAAAAGCGGGCCTGAAGTTTTTTCATTTGTTCCATCATGGCCGCTTCGGCATGGGCTTGATAGACAGGGTCAATGGTGGTATATATTTTCAGGCCATCGCGGTATATGTCGTATTTGGAGCCATCGCGGCGGCGACATTCGGGGAGTTCAAGCAGGGAGTCACGCACAATTTTCTCCAAATAATCACAGAGGTAGGGCGCCTTGTCGTCGGTGAAGTTCACCGATTTGAATTGAAGGCCAAGGGGCAGCACTTTCAAACTATCGTACTGGCTTTCTGTGAGCATCTTGTTTTTTTTCATCTGGGAGAGTACCACCCAACGGCGTTTTATGCCACGTTCAGGGAAGCGGTTAGGATTATAATAAGAGGGATTTCTGAGCATTCCGATCAGTAGCGCAGATTCTTGAATGTTCAAAGATTCTTGGTCTTTGTTGAAATACACTTCCGCTGCTGCGTGTATCCCGAAGGCGTTGTTTACAAACTCGGCCTTGTTCAAATACATCGAAATGATTTCCTCCTTTGTATAGGCCCGTTCGAGTTTGACAGCCGTAATCCATTCACGCAGTTTGATGTAGATGAGTTTGAACGTTTTTTGAATTTTGTTCAGGTCTTTGAAATTGCGGTCGGAATACAGCATTTTTGCCAACTGCTGTGTCACCGTAGAACCGCCGCCGCCGCTTTGGTCGCTAAGCAGCACCGTACGGATTATTACACGCGCTACTGCCCGCCCATCAATGCCGCAATGATTTCTAAAACGAATGTCCTCTGTGCTGATAAGCGCGCTTACCAAGTGCGGACTAAGGTCTTCAAAAGGTACCGGCACTCGGTTTTCGACAAAATAACGACCCAGCAAATCGTTGTTGCTGCCCAGCACTTCACTTGCCAGCGCAGAGGAAGGATCTTCCAGTTCGCGGAAGGAGGGAATGGCCATCATGCTGATAACCACGAACATGAGTACCACGACAGCCGTACCGCTCAATAGGATTCGCCAACTCCAGCGCATTATTTTGCGGTAAAGCGGCATCCGTTTTTGTTGCAAAGCGGCTTTTATAGAAATTAGATGCTGAGGTTCCATTGTGATAGCAGTGAGAGGGCGTGATGTGGGCGAAAAACCTATAAGGTTTTGAAAACCTTATAGGTTTCGTAGCAGGCAATCAACTTTGAAAGACGGACAAAAGTATGAATGCACTTTGGGAAAAAATATTTTGTGTCAAAATGCTTTTTCTATTCCAACAAGACAGGAGATAAACGTCGGCGTATTTTCCCGACCTTAGCAACATGAAACCGATGTTCCCGGCTTTTTTGCTCTTGGCCCTTGCCGCTTGTTCACCTGCGCCACAGAAACTGCTTTTCCCCGCTTTTTTTTATTGGGAAACAACGCTGGACATCTCCGATTCCGAACGCGGACTTATGGACTCTTTGGGCTGTAAAAAACTGTACGTCAAAGTATTAGACATTGGGCGCAATACCGTAACGGGTGAAATAGAGCCTTATTCCCTTACCGTAATGTCTGATACAAGTGGCTTGGCAAGGCTTGAAGTCATCCCCACTGTTTTTATCACCAACGAGGTGTTTCATAATATTTCGGAAGAAAAAATAGGCTGGCTCGCCAAAAAGATTGCCGAAAGTCTCCCCTTTACCCGCCATAGCCCGCAGGGCGAAGGCGGGCTAGGCCATAGCCCGCAGGGCGAAGGCGGGCTAGTAAAAACCACCGCTTTTCTATTCGACTGCGACTGGACACCCGCTACCCGGGAGGCTTTTTTTCTTTTTTTGAAAAAAATACGCGACAAACTCCCGCCCGGCATAAGCCTGGAAGCGACCATTCGAATGCACCAGTACAAATTCCCCAAACAAACTGGCGTGCCGCCCGTAGATCGAGGAATGCTCATGTTTTACAACACAGGCGACGTAGAGGAGGAAAGCGAGCGAAATACCATTTTTCACCCAGATGAAGCACTGAAATATGTGGACGGCGCCCCCAAAAACTACCCACTTCCCCTGGATTTGGCTTTGCCGCTTTTTTCTTGGGGACTGGTTTTCCGAGAGGGCGAACTTTGGAAAATCGTGCCGGGGCCCTTGCCTTTTGGAGAGATGCGCCGCAGTAAAAAATACCTTGAACAAATATCCCCAGACCCCTTCTCCGCCCACTTGTGGGAAGTGAAGGAAGGCACATTCCTCGGCGGCCATTACCTTCGCCCCGGCGACCATTTGCGGGTATCGGAAACATCTCCCGAGCTGCTTTTCAAGGCCGCTACACTCGCCCAAAAACTCGATCTGGCCGACGATGCCTCCCTGGCTTTTTTCCATTTGGGCATTGCCCAATCAGCGCATTTTTCTGCACAACTGCTTGATAGTGTATGCAAAACCGTAAGAAAATAGAATGTCTAAAGTCCAAGCAGGTGTCCCCACTTGGACATTGGACATTGGACATTGGATATTGGACATTAATAATTGTCCTATTCACCTCATTCACGCCTCCGCAGCCCGCTCCCTGTGTGCCGCAGCCCGCGCCGTTTTACGGCTACAGTTTTTTCGACGCTGATTTTGTGGACGCGAGTTCGGCCTACGCACCGTTTTTCCTGCGTTTTGGCGACTATTACGAACGCAATTACAACCCGGTTGAAATTCAGAAAAAAGAAAATTGCGAGGAGTGGAGCGAACGGCTTTGCAGCAAAGCCACCTGGGAAGAAGTAGCTGCTGTGGTCTATGAATCAGACGAATACGATCTCGCCCGACTCCACGAAGCAGCGGGCGACCCAACGCGAAAAACCCTCCTGCCCAGCCGCTTGGAAGACAACAAATTTGCTTATATGTTGGCCTATAATGGCTGTGTGGAGGTGACGCGCTACCTTACGTTTGCCAAACGCTGCGAAGAACACGTGGTGGCACGGGGCGACAAATGGAAACCCGGCCAGCGAAATATATCCGTCATGATGGATTTGATTCGAGAGGGCAAACTGCGTTTTGAAGACACGCAATCCCCCTTTGTTCGGCTGCGTTACACCTACCAACTGATAAGGCTGGCGCATTATGCAGGAGCCTGGCAAATGACCCTCGACCTTTACAACGAGCTGATGCCCAAGGTAGACCGAAAGAAAAAAAGCCTTCTTTTTTACTGGACGCTGGGTCATGTGGCAGGGGCGATGCAGAAATTGGGCAAATACCCCGAAGCCGCCTACCGCTATTCACTCATTTTTCGAAATTGCCCATCCAAGCGCTCCCAAGCCTTTCGGAGTTTCAAAATCCGCAACGACGACGACTGGCAAAAAGCCCTCCGCCTCTGCAACAGCGATGCGGAAAAAAGCACGCTCTATATCCTCCGCGCTGGCGGTTCGCACACCTGGGCCGTAGCCGACATGGAGGAGATTTATGCGCTTGACCCGCAAAACCCCCAACTAGAACTCCTGCTTGTAAGCGATGTGCAAGAGTTGGAAAAAATATTTCTCCGCACACCCGTCACAGACGAAAAAAATGGTCGCGCATTGGGCAAGATCAAGCGAGAAGCCGCTGTGAAACATTTGCTCAGTCTGCAAAAATTCGTGCGCCGTGCCATCCGCGAAAATCAAATCACCGCACCCAAAACCTGGAGGGCGGTGGATGGCTACCTTGAACTACTCGCCAATGATCGCTACGCCGCCGCCAAGACCTGGGACCGCCTCGAAAAAGAGATAAAAACAGGCACACAGCAGGACAATAACACCTTCCAGCAACTCGAAATTTGGCGCTGCCTGCTCGAGGTGATGAACCTCGATACTACTGCTACCGATACGGTGGATCAACTGGCTTATAAGGTGCGAAGCCTTGCGGCATTCGACCAAAACCCTTACTTCGAGCCGTTCTTACAAGAGTGGCTTTCAAAGGGTTATGCGGAGAACAACCGCCCCGGCAAGGCGATGTTTGCCGCTTACCCGCCCCACACCATTCAATACAATCCACGCCTTGATGTGATTGAAGATCTGTTGAGATTGGCTAATACAAACGACCCCATATTGCTTGAACGGAAGATGAATCTGGACACCAACCCGGATCGCATCAAAGCCTATTTTTTGGAAACAAAAGGGGTGTATTTCCTGGGCCTCGGGGAGCCGGAAGCGGCAGCGGCCGTGATGCGACAGATTACCCCCGGCGAACAATCGCGCATGACGCAGTTTGTTCCGTTTGCCAATCGTTTTGGGGAACAAATTGAGCGGGAAAGCCCAAAAGAATCAGCGTTCAACCGCCTCCAAATCGTGGAGCAACTCATCCAGTTTGAGCAACAGGCCAAGGCTGCTGAAGCACTCCGAGACACCATAGAATCCAAAATATGGCTTCGGTTGGGCGATTTTTGGTACAATACCTCTTATTTTGGCTATGAGTGGGAAGTGCGGGATTTCCACCGCGACGGACGCAACCAACTTCGGCTTGCTCAAGGCCCGGTGTTCCCCCTTGAAGGCGCCCCCGATGGCAACCGCGAGAACCTTGACCTTTCACGGGCCTTGGAGTACTACCAAAAAGCCTATCGCGCTGCACACACACAAGAAATGAAAGCCCGAACGGCATTCATGGCCGCCCGTTGCCTGCAAAAGGAATGGTTTTGCAGTCCAGATTGCAAGTACCGACCTGGCTCCCAACTCATACCGGTTTTACCACCAGAATACATGGTTTACTACGATGTTTTGATTTCAAAACATTCCAGGACGAAGTATTACGATACGGTGGTAAAGGAATGCAAATGGCTGGCTGCGTATGCGCGGTGAACCTTACTTCTTTGTGCTTTTTTTTGATTGAATTTCATACCTTCGTTTTATGTAAACAGATGCTTGTGATTCTCTCTTAGGAACGAGTGAACAATAACTTGGTACTTTCATCTGACTCCTTTCCGCTCATACTGCCTATCTTTTTGATAAAAGAGCCCCGCTATTCGCACAAAAAGATAGTTGTCTGAGCAAAAAGTAATCTACCTGAAAGTACCAAGTTATTGTTCACTCGTTCCTTACCAAATTCATTCACCAAATTTTTTTAAAAATGAAAATCTCTATTTCTGCTTCGCCCCGATCAATTCCTCAAAACCTTGTAACTTTCTCTGCGGGGGGGGCAGTTTAGTTCTGTCCTTAACCTTCTCTTTAAAGCCATGGCAGTGACCCTGTTCTTGGCTTCCGGGCAGGCGGGATTTGCTCAAGGTTATGTACAAATCTGCCCACCACCAGAACTACCAGATTATAATATCTCCATAGCACCTTCTTGCGAGATCACTATCTACGATATCGTGATAGGCAGAAATCTACCAAAGCCAGTATAAGGCAGCCATTACTGCACTGTTGATTGCTGATAGCCTGCTTTCTGTCAGCACGGATGGAACTGTTGTTGCCTACAATTTGAACCAAAAGACAGCTTTGCTCAATACCCTGGCCCAATTGGACAGTCTGTCTGGATTATTGGAGACCGGATACCGCGCCGGGATGGCTGCCAAACTGAACCAAGCCAAACAGTTGAACGCCACCATTGCAATAACGGTTGTCTTTGAGACAAATGAAAAGAGCGTCAACGATTTGTGGCTAACCAGCCAGTTACAGCAGGGTGGGAATTTCACCGAATCGCAAATGGATATCTTGCGCAACATTGCGGCACAATGCCCAGCTGAAGGCGGCCAGGCAGTTTATCGTGCGCGTGGGCTGATGCCCACTTGCGAACAGGGCATCTATTCGTCTGATACTACTGACTGTGGTGGGAATAGTCTGCGCATCTCAAATGAAGAGCGCACACTTAGAGTATCGAACGATGATGGAATCATCCTGTACCCCACAACCCCGCCCAAGATATTCTTTGGGTAAATCTGCCTCCAGAACAGTCCGCTAATGCTTCGCTCATTGCGCTCACCGGGAGCATCGTCCGGGAGTATTCGTGTGCAAGCGGCGAAAACCGGCTTTCGTTGTCTGAGCTACCCAATGGCATCTACCTGTGCCGCATCCAGACCCAGAAGGGTGTGTTGCACACGTATAAAATTGTCGTCCAACGCTGATCAATTAACCTAAGCCACAAAGAGCCGAGCGGTTTCGACCGTTTGGCCCTTTGTGGCGTATTTAAAAAAACATGAAAAGGTTTTCTGTCATTGCAGCCATTACTTTTCCACTGTGTTTTCCTCAAATGATACTTTCTGCCCAGCAAAAATGGGATGCAATCTGGCTATTTGGTTATGAAATTCCAAGCGGTGATTCACTTCTTTACCACACCAAGTTTGATTTTCATTACGACCCGGTTAAGATAACGGCTACAGTGGTGGGGTTTGTCAACTTTGATGGCGCCAATGCCGGTATCTGCAATGAAGATGGTGAGCTTCAATTTGTTACGGATAAATGTGATGTTTCGAATTGGAACGGTTGGCCGCCCATGCAAGGCGGCGAAAATATGTCCAACGACAAATATGACAGCCTTTATTGTAGCACAGGAGGCGGCATAGGCCAACAAAGCATTCTTGCGCTCCCTTGGCCTGACTCTGCTGACCAGTACATCCTGTTTTATTATGGATTTGGCTCGGTACCTATTGCGAATGACTTGAAGCCGCTCAAACTTTATTGGGCCAGGATAGATATGCGGCTCAACAACGGGCAGGGGGCAGTAGTGGAAAAGCACAACATCATTGTGCAAGATACCTTGGCAAGCGGTTACCTTCAAGCGGTGCGCCATGCCAACGGGCGTGATTGGTGGGTATTGACTCCTGAAGCTGGCAGCAATTGCTACTACACAATAAAACTCAACCCTACCGGGCCTCACATGATGTTCAAACAATGTGCCGGGCAACCATGGCTTATGAATAAAGACTGGATTGGCCAAGCCGTCTTTTCTCCCGATGGTGCCACTTACGCCCGCATGAACTGGCACTACGACCTGCACGTTTTTGACTTTGACCGATGTAGCGGATTGCTCTCCAATGAGCGTACAGCAGACTTTCCAAACGACATCCCCTACAATACCGGAGGAGTAGCTATTTCAGCCAACTCACGCTATGTGTACGCTACCACCACCACACGGCTTTGGCAACTTGACTTGAAAAGCCCGGACTTAGATGCAAGCAAAATCCTGATAGACACCTACGATGGGCAGCCCTTCCCGGACTACGGGGTGTTCTATCTTTCCTACCTCGCGCCCGACAATAAGATTTACATCGCAGGCACCTCCAGTCACCGACACCTCCATGTTATCAATGCTCCTGATAGTGCAGGGCTCGCCTGTGACTTTGCACAGCACGGGGTGCCGATACCTACTTTCAACTATACCAGTCTGCCTAATTATCCGTTTTTTCGGCTAGGTGCAGCGGGGGTACCCTGTGATTCAATTAGTGGGGTAGGGGTAGTGCTGCAGGGAGGGAGAGCAAATGAGGTGAAAATCTTCCCCAACCCCGCAGCGGACCAACTCCACGTCATCGGCCTTGAAGGCTATGGGGTTATAACCATCGCTGACGTAAGCGGCAAAATGGTTTTCCTGCAAAAAGGAGCTTGGCTTTCGAATACCCAGGAGACGATTGATATTTCCAGCCTCGCCCCCGGTTTTTACTTCGTATCGGTGCAGCAAAACGAATCTGTGCAGCAGCTTAAAATCGTGAAGCAATAAAGGAATGCAAATGGCTGGCTGCGTATGCGCGGTAAGGGGTGTTCAGTAAATTTCAAGTATCCCTGCGGTGGGGTGAGGCAGAAAATTGAGGATACTTGCTTCATTATCAAGCACTTTTTCTACAATCTCTTTCGTGGTAACGTTTCCGCATTTCAGCCAAACGACTTTGGGAGGGAAGCCTCTAAAAGTAATTATCTTGGAAAAATCCGCGTCTTTGGGAAGGATATGCAGATTGTTTTGGCGAGCAAAATCCCAAACTTCGGGGTCGCCCGAATCGTCCAAACCGGCTGAATCAACATGAATACATCCGGGGAACAGATGCTCAATGCTCCGAGCAATTTTCGGCGAAAGGTTTTTATCCAATAAAAACATCAGGCAGCAACTGCTTGGGGGACAACAAGTTTGGTCTTCTCCGCCTCTGCCGCGTAAGCCAGCACAGCCATAATATCGGCCTCGGTCAGTTTTGGGAAATCGTCTAAGATTTCCGAAATGCTCATACCTGCAGCAAGATAACTAAGCACGTCATAGACCGTGATGCGCATCCCGCGGATGCACGGTTGGCCACTGCGCTTGCCCGGCTCGATGGTGATGATGTTTCTAAAATCGCTCATAATTGTCTGAGTTGTGGGAACAAAATTAGGGCAAGTAATGCGAACTTATTCTCTTTTTGTAAAGCGGCGGCTTGCTGTTCTGAGATGACACCCGTTCGCCCCTTTTGTTCACTTATAAGAATCTTGAGTATCTCCTTATCTTTGGAGAATATCCTTCATTTTTGCCTACGGAGACGTACTTTTGCAGCCTGAGCCTAACATCCAAACTAAATAAGCATGAAAAGCATACTCTGCACGCTGCTCGCCCTCACATTTTCCCTTACTCTCACCGCTCAAGGCATCGAGTTCTTCCACGGCACCTGGCCTGAAGCCCTCGAAAAAGCAAAATCAGAGGAAAAGCTGATTTTTGTGGATGCCTACGCCGCGTGGTGTGGCCCTTGCAAGCGAATGGCTGCCCAAACCTTCCCCGACCCAAAGGCGGGTGAGTTTTTCAACGCCAATTTTATCAATTTGAAAATTGACATGGAAAAACCGGAGAATGCTGAATTCGCCGGGAAATACCCTGTAAATTCGTACCCGACGCTGATGTTTTTGGACGGAACCGGAAAAATCGTGCTGAAAGAAGTAGGCGGTAAAAACGTGGATCAACTCCTTGAAACAGGCAGAAAAGCCTTGGGTAAAAATGATAAATCGGTGGACTACGAGAAAAAGTACGCGGAGGGGGACCGCGACCCAAAGATGCTTTTTGATTATGTTCGTTCGCTCAATGCAGCGGGCAAACCTTCCTTGAAAATCACGAACGAATACTTGAATACGCAGCAGGACCTGACTACGGAATTCAACCTCAAATTTATCCTCGAAGGAGCGGTGGATGCAGACAGCCGCGTGTTTGACTTGCTGGTAAAAAACCGCGCAAAAATCGTGGCAGTCACCAGTGAAGATGCCGTGAATGCCCGCGTTGAAAAAGCCTGCAAAAACACCGTGGCAAAAGCCATTGAATTTAAAAACAAAACACTGCTTGATGAGGCCAAGGGCAAAATGAAAGCCGGCAATCCTTCGCGCGCAGCAGCCTTTGCCTATGAGGCTGATATGAACTACTCCAAGGCAGTTAAAGACGCAGGGTTGTTTCTAAAAACGGCCAAGGCGTATCAAAAAACCGAGGTTAAAAACAATGCCGCCAAACTCCACGACCTAGTGGTGATGCTGGTACGCGCTTTCCCGGAAGACAAAAACGTGCAGAATCAAGCCGAAAAATGGGCCAAATCTGCTGCTGAGAATGGTGGTCTCGCTGAATATTGGATGACGCTGGCAGGGGTGTACAAACTTCAGGGAAAAATGGCCAAAGCCCGCAGTGCTGCTGAATTTGCGAAGAAGGAGCTGACCGAAAAGGACGCGATGTTGAAAGAGAAAATTCAGTATTTTTTGGATTCGTTGGAGGGGTAAAACTTGAGATTTGTCGTGGTTGCAATTGTTTGGTAAAATGCTTATTTTTGTCTCAAACAAATGAAAACCTATGACAAACAAACAGCGAAGCATCAAACAGAACCTATTAGAGAACTTGCTGAAAGTCATCCCTATTATTATCGAGACGGAGCGGGAATTGGGCACTTCCGAGAAAGAAATTATGATGATGGTGGACTCGATTCTAGATAGGGTCAACCAACTCCGCCGCGAACTTCAAGAAAAAAATGGACCAACTTAAATGGCTTAAAAAATGACAACTACCCACATTCCTACCCCCAAAGAGATAATCGCACTTCTTGCTGAAAATGGAGTGCTGAATGCTGATAGAGAGGCTTTTGTGAAAGCCTTCAAAAAGTTTTACCCAAGATTGTCTGCCACAGAACGTGCTGGGTTACTTGCAATGATATTGGCTTATGTAGATTCGAATTTAGAATCCGAGGCCTTGGCAGATACACCCCAATAATCCCTGCGTTTTGTGGAAAACTTCATCCCTCGCCTTTACCCATTCGATTTACCTTTACGACCCAAGAGGAAAGGCATACTATGAGCAACTTTATCGTATCCGCGCGCAAATACCGTCCGCAGCGTTTCCAAGACGTGGTGGGGCAAAGCCATGTGGCTGGTACGCTCAAAAATGCGCTCGCCAGCGATCATGTCGCACACGCTTTTCTCTTTACCGGACCTCGGGGAGTGGGCAAGACCACCTGCGCCCGTATCCTCGCAAAAATTCTCAATTGCGAAAACCGTACGCCCGAATACGAGGCTTGCAATGCGTGTAGTTCCTGCAAATCTTTCAATGACAGCGCCTCATTCAACATCATAGAATTGGATGCGGCCTCCAACAACTCCGTGGAGCATATTCGTGCCCTCACCGAGCAGGTGCGTTTTCAGCCACAGCAGGGCAAGTACAAGGTGTTCATCATTGACGAAGTGCACATGCTCTCCAATCAGGCTTTCAATGCTTTTTTGAAAACCCTGGAAGAGCCGCCTCCCTACGCCATCTTCATTTTGGCGACCACGGAGAAACACAAAATCATCCCGACCATCCTTTCGCGCTGCCAGATTTTTGATTTCCGCCGCATCACGGTGGCCGATATGGTGTTGCAGCTGCAGGATATTTGCCAAAAGGAAGGCATCGAAGCGGAGGGAGACGCGCTGCACATTATCGCCCAAAAAGCCGATGGCGCCATGCGAGACGCGCTGTCCATTTTTGACCGTATCACAAGTGGCGCAGGCAAAAAAATCACCTATGAGGCTGTAATCGAAAACCTCAATGTGCTCGATTACGACTATTATTTCAAGATCACCGACGCGCTTTTGACCGAAGACTCGGCTTCACTGATGAACCAGTTTGATGAGATTCTCCGCAAAGGTTTTGATCCTGAAGTGTTCGTGCTTGGCCTTGCAGAACATTTGCGCAATGTGTTGGTTTGCAAAGACAAAGCCACGCTTGGCCTCCTTGAAGTGGGTGAAAGCTTGCGCGAACGCTATCGTACGCAGGCCGCCATCACCCCGGCGTCTTTCCTGCTCACGGCACTCAACCTTTGCAACGACTGCGACATTAACTTCAAGATGGCGCGATACAAACGCCTCCACGTTGAAATGGCCTTGCTCAAAATGTGCCACATCGGGAGGGCTGTGAAAGGCGCGGATTTGGAAAAAAAAACTCTTGACCAGACCTTAGCGGAGAACTTCAGATCGTCCACACAAAACGGCAACGGAAATTCTCCCAACGGTAATGGCAATTATGCAATGCCCAGCGCTGTCAGCAAAGTTTCCGAGTCGGAACGCCCTCCTACGTCCAACGCCCAAAGTCCAACACCTCCCATAAGCGGCAACGCCCAGCCCCTATCCGGCGATGCGCTGGCTGATATTTCGCAAGGCTTGAGGCAGGGGCGAATGAAGGCAGAAGCCATCCCGATGCGTCTGGATGCTTTTGACCAATTGGTAGAAGAGGAAGAAAACCATCGGGCCGGTCTCGAGAGCCGCCTTTCGCTTGAAAATATCCGCACAGAATGGCAGGCTTACGCTGCATTGCTCAACTCCAATCTGTCGCGCATGGCCCTCAGCAATGCGGATTTGCGCCTGGAGGGGAAGACGCTCACCGCGCTTGTTGGCACCACCATTGACCAAAACAACGTGAAGGCCGAAGTGCCACGGATACTTGAAACGCTGCGTAAGCGCTTACACGATACCGCACTAAAAATCGAAGTGTTGTTGGACGAGCAGAAAATTGCCGAACAAGCACAGGCTGCCCGAACCATACGCCCGCTCAGCACCAAGGAAAAGTTGGATAAAATGAAGGAAACCAACCCCTTGGTAGAGGACTTGATAAAAAAATTCGACCTGAAACTGAACGACTGACAAAGGGATATTGAGAAATTTGGATATTGAGAAATGGCTTCATTATCCGAATATCTTAATATCCAAATATCTCTAAAAGATGAACACTCCCCGACTCAGCATATTCATCCCGACGCGCAACGAGGCCAATTATATCGGCACTACCCTTGCCCAATTCGAACCGTTTTGGGAAAAATACGACCTGGAAATCATCGTTTCCGACGCGAACAGCAGTGATGGAACAGTGGAGATTGTGCAACATTTTGCCGAACTTTCAGGCCAGCGCGTCAAACTTGTGCAAGGTGGCCCCGGCAAACAAAACATTGCAATCGGCTGCAACCTCGGCGCTGCGCAAGCCAAAGCGCCGCTCCTTTTTCGCATTGACGCGGATGTTCGTATTCCCGACAAGGAATATTTTTTCGGTAAGGTTTTTGCCTATTTTGAAAAAGACCCATTACTGGTGGGTGCTACTGTGCCAATTTGGGTGTACCCTGAGGAAGCTCGCACGTCCGATCGCATTTACCACATCTTGATGAATACGATCATTCGATGCTCGTTATTTTTCAAAGCACCTTTGGCCAAAGGCGAATGCCAATTGGTACGCCGATTGGCATTTGAGAAAATTGGGGGCTACAAAGATCACCTGACTGCTGGGGAAGACTGCAACCTTTTTTATCGCTTGCAGGGTGTTGGCCGGATTGCATACCTGTCGAAATTGCGGATACACCACTCGCCGCGCAGATTCCGGCAATACGGGTATATGCGGCTCACGATGATCTACCTTCGGGAAGGACTTTGGATGCTGCTGGGGCGGAAATCTTATTTGGATGAATGGACTCCTGTACGGTAGTCATGAAGTGATAAAGTTATAAAGTGATGCCCATCAAGTTTCGGCTTACAGGAAGGCCGAAGCAGATAAAAAGGGACGGTGACGCTGGTGAAATGAGAACGCCAAAACTAACTGTGAAGCATTAGCGTTCTATGCGCTCGACCTTGACAACAAAAACAAATAATACCATGCGCAAGCTACTCATCGCGCTCGCACTTTTCATGTGCGCTTTTTCGCAACTTCGGGCTTCAGTCATTCTGCTGCCAATGGACGAAAAAGGCCAGCGCAATCACCTAAAAGCCTATGGCATTACCTATTGGATACTCTCGCAAGGGGTGGAAGCTTGGTGGCTTTTGAATTATCGGGGCGGGAGTTTCGCCTTCGTGTACACGCCCGCCTTCGAGAAAGAATGCAAAACCCGCGACGTGAGTTACGAGGTGATCGCGGATGGACAGTTTGCCAATTTGCAGAACGAAATCCTAAATCCAGAGGTAAATCAGGATGTGATAAAGTTGGAAAAAGCACCTAAAATCGCTGTTTATTCTCCAGACAAGGATGAAAAAGGCGAGATGATACAGCCTTGGGACGATGCTGTGACTTTGGTGCTTACTTACGCCGAAATCCCCTACGACGTTGTGTACGACAATGAGGTAATGCAAGGGAAACTGGCGGAGTACGATTGGTTACACCTGCACCACGAAGACTTTACGGGGATGTACGGAAAATTTTATGCCAGCAACAGCGGCCAACCCTGGTATCGGCAACATGTCCAGATGATGGAATCGTTGGCCCGACAAAATGGCTTTGACAAAGTGAGCGAACTAAAACTGGCTGTGGCGAAAAAGATAAAAGAGTACGTGATAGGCGGAGGATTTATGTTTGCCATGTGCTCTGCCACAGATACTTACGACATAGCACTGGCCGCAGAAGGCACCGACATCTGCGCTTTCCCATTCGATGGGGATGCTACCGACCCCAACTTCCAGAGCAAACTCGACTTTTCAAAAACCTTTGCTTTTCAAAATTTTCAGGTGCTCACCGACCCCAGTATTTATGAGCACTCGACCATTGACAACAGTGAGGTGACCGGGCGCCGCGTGTCGCCAGAGCAAGACTATATTACGCTCTTCGACTTCTCGGCCAAATGGGACCCGGTGCCAACCATGCTGACCCAATGCCACACCCGAACAGTAAAAGGTTTTATGGGCCAGGCAACAGCATTCAACAAAAAATTCATCAAACCCAGCGTGCTCATCATGGGCGATAACAAGCCCGCCAACGAAGCCCGTTATATTCATGATGCGTACGGGAAAGGCTTCTTCACTTTCTATGGTGGTCACGACCCGGAAGATTACCGCCACTATGTGGGCGACCCTCCGACCGACCTTGCGCTGCATCCTAATTCACCTGGATTTCGATTGATTTTGAACAACATTCTCTTCCCAGCGGCTAAGAAAAAGCACCAGAAAACTTGACTACATTTATCGCGCAGCCACCAATTCCCGAATCAGCCCCGGGTCATTTTCAATTGCATTCCCGACAACGATTATATCCGCGCCGGCGCGAAAATTGGCAGCTGCTTTTTCAGGCGTTCGGATTCCACCGCCAACGATGAGCGGGACAGTGAGCGTGCCCGCCACGGCTTCAATCATGCTTTCTGAAATGGGGTTCAATGCTCCAGAGCCGGCTTCCAAATAAATGGTTTTCAATCCCAACATCTCGCCTGCAAGTGCGGTGCAAATGGCGATGTCATCTTTGCCTCTCGGAATGGGGGAGGTATTTGACATATACTGCACGGAGCTCTGCGTACCTCCATCTATAAGGATGTAGCCAGTGGAAATAATTTCGAGCGGCGACATTTTGAGATATGGAGCGGCCACCACATGTTGCCCGATGAGAAGTTCCGGATTGCGGCCACTAATGAGCGAAAGCAGCAGGATGCCGTCGGCGCGGTAACTGAGTTGGAATGAACTGCCAGGAAATAAAATGAGCGGGATTTTGCATCGCTCGCGAATGCTGGCAAGCAAGGGGTCAAGCATTGAATTGACTACCAGGCTTCCTCCGATGAAAAAATAATCCACACCACATTCGACGGCCAATTCGAGTGCCCGCTCCATTTTTTCGAGTCGAAGCTTATCGGGGTCGAAAAGAATGGCGAGTCGTTTTTCCTTGCGTTGCTTGGCGGCTACGAGGTCCGAGTAGAGGGCGGCGGTCATTTTGGTGATTGGTGGAGTGGTGATTGGTGGAGTGGTGACTGGTGATTGGTGGAGTGGTCTGGTGATTGGTGGAGCGGTGACTGGTGAATTGGGTTGTTACAATTTTTTTAAAGCCAATGCGGCCGCTTCTTTGGCTTTGACAAGGTTGTCGTGTGGAACATCGCTGACTTCTAAGGCGATGTTGACCACAAAATGGCCTTTTCGGACGAGGAGCGTGACGGTATTCGTGCTCCACAGCGCGTCGTCGCCGAGGCCGGGCACGTCTTCTTCGTAGGTACTTCGGCGGTCGCGGCGGAGGTTTTCGATTTGTTGCCTGGCATGTTCTTCCGAAGTGTAGTCAAAGAGTTGCACCACAAGGCGGTTTTGAGGATTGAGCCAGGCTGCACCCTCCTTTTCATTGTTCGTTTCGCGTTCTTTCCAGTCGGGTTTGTTCCAGGTTCGTAGGCAAAAAGCCTGGTTGGGCAGCGGCCGGGCATTGAGCGTGGCCGCTTTGCCATTGAAGGCGAACAGGGTTTCCACCTCGGCATCGGTGAGGAGTTCGCAGCCGTGGTTTTTCCAAGCTTCGGTTTTGTATTTTGCCCAGAGGGCGGTTTCAGCGGCGTTGGCAATGGCCTCTTTGGGTGGTTCTTGGCTGCAGGCAGCCAAAAGCGTACAAACTGCAAGGAAAAGGGTGGCAAGACGTGTCATTAGAAAGCGTTTGTTTGCCAAAGGTCTGAAAAACGAGGTTTTTTTATTGCCAAAAAAGGGAAAATGCTTGCAGGAGAAAAAATTTCGCACATTTGCCCTGTACAATCGAATGCAATAAACACTTTTCACCTACGCACGAAACTTATGGCAGAGAACACCGACACAACTAAACCCAAAGGGAAATTCCCTTCCAGTATCCCATACATCATCGGAAACGAGGCGGCAGAACGCTTCAACTACTATGGCCTCCGAGCCATTCTCACCACTTTCTTGGTGGCACAGTTTTATAACCCGACAGGCTCTACCGACCCGGCTATAGTACAAGTGGCTGAAGCCACCGCCAACGCCAAAACCCACGATTTTGTAGCCATGGTGTATCTGCTTCCCATTTTCGGCGGCATGGTGGCCGACTGGTTTTGGGGCAAGTACAAGACCATCCTGTGGCTCTCAATGGTGTATATGACAGGCAGTATCATGGTAGCGCTTTCGGTAGACAGCGAAGTGATGTTCACCACATCCCTAATGCTTATTGCGATTGGAGCGGGTGGCATCAAGCCATGTGTTTCGGCCAACGTCGGCGACCAGTTCGACTCAAGCAACTCGCACATGATTTCCAAGGCATTCGATGCGTTTTATTTCTCGATCAATGCTGGTTCAGTGCTTTCCATCCTGCTCATCCCGTACCTGAAAACGCACTACGGTCCAGCGGTCGCTTTTGGCGTTCCGGCTATTGCTATGGCCGTAGCCGTATTTTTCTTCTGGCTTGGCCGCAACAAGTACCGTCGTATCCCACCGCCAAAATTCGACAGTAACCGAATGGTTATTCTTGCTACGGCATTCTTGGCGTTGTTGGCGAGCTATATCTATTTTGATAAAATCAAACACACAGGGGTTGGCCCGGTACTGGGTGCGTGGCTGTTACTGATTCTCGCGTTGGCCTTTATTTTCAAAAAACAGTGGTTTGCCAAGCCAGGCAACTTTGTGGGAATCAACCTTTACGCCCTTACCAATGGCGGTTTTGCCGCAGCAGCAAAAGAGTATGGCGACGAGACCATCGAAGGCATCAAATCGGTGTGGCGGGTATTGTCGGTTTTTGCGTTTGTGCCTGTGTTCTGGGCCTTGTGGGATCAAAGCCAATCCGAATGGGTGGTGCAGGCGAGCAAGATGGACCTGAACTGGTTAGGCATCAAGTGGGAGGCAGAACAGATTTCGTTCGTGAACGCTGCATTTATCCTCGCGTTCATTCCCTTATTCTCTTTTGTGATTTATCCGGCATTCAACAAAATGGGCCTCACCGTTACGCCTCTCCGCAAAATTGGCGCTGGTTTGGTGCTCACGGCGCTATCTTTCGTCATCGTTGCTATTGTGCAAGGTTGGATTGATGCGGGCCAAACGCCCAACATCAGCTGGCAGATTATGGCATTCATGGTTCTCACGGCTGGAGAAATTTTAATTTCAATCACTTGTCTTGAATATGCGTACACCCAGTCGCCGCCATCCATGAAATCAACCATTATGGCTTGCTTCCTGTTGAGCGTCACTTTGGGCAACGTCTTGGTTTCGGTCATCCAGACCAACATCAAGAACGGTGGCTTTTTTGCCCAATTCCATGGTGCGGGTTTCTTCTGGCTATTCACAGGCATCTGTTTTGCAACCGCCATTATCTTCATGTTTGTGTCACCGTTCATCAAGGAGCGCTCGTACATTGTCAGTGACAAGTAATAAATAGGCTCCCCTTGAGCAAATTCCAACACCCCGCCTGCGCTTGCCGCTCGCGGGGTGTTTTTTTGGGATAATAATAGGCAAGTGCAAGGCGCAATAGAAGGATACCTACTTTTGTGCCGAAATCATTTTATCGGCACAAACTGTTTAAGTAGAGAAAGTTCATTTATGAAAAATTCCCGCACACTTATCTTAATCGCCCTCTTCGCTTTAGTTGCCTTTGTCTTTTACAAATACCGTCAGCCGCGTTTTGTTGCGGGAGAAAAAGTACCTGATTTTGAAGTGGGGCTTTTGACCGGTGAACGCGTAAAACTCTCTGATTTGCGTGGAAAATATGTGCTGCTCCAATTCTGGGGGAGTTGGTGCAGCCCATGCCGCAAGGAAAACCCCGAATTGGTGGAAATCTACCAAAAGTATCACGATCAAGGTTTCGAGATTTTCAGCATTGGCATGGAACAAAATCCTCAGGCCTGGCAACGGGCCATTAAACAAGACGGGCTTGTGTGGAAATACCACAGCATGGAATCAGCCGACTTAAATGGCGAAAGGGCGCAGCAATTCAATGTCCACTCCATTCCCACTTCATTTTTGATCAGTGCTGAGGGGGTGATTATGGGGGTGAACCTCAAGCCAGAATACATTGAAAAAATGTTGGGCGAGAAGATTTGAGTTTGATGGGCCTTGATAAGTTTGAAGGGTTTGATAATCTTGCGTTCTCGGGCTATTCAAACTCATCTCCATTTCAACGTCTCCACCATTCGGTTCAAATCTTTCCGCATATATGCTACTACCGGTGCCAAAGAATCGGGCTGTGCTACTGTGTTGAAATACAGCGAGCCGCGCACAAAATGCTTGGTCGAATCCGTCAGAAAAAACTGATAGGAGGATGCCGCCGGACCTTCCACATTGAAGATTACGCCATGTACATGATCGGCTGGGCGATGCACAGGCTGCTCGTCAATGTAAGTCGCCTTCACGGTGTGTTTGTTTGTCATCTCGAATGCGTCGGATACGAATTTATCAAAATCAGCCCGTGAATGAATGGGGTAATAACTGCAATAAATCTTGGCATTTAGTTCCGGCACTACAATGTTGAACCAACATTCGTCCTTGGGCTTTTCGTCAAAATATGCAGTGTCTTGCTCGATTTTTGCGTAAACAGGCTGGTCAAACGTGAAGTTGCAATAACCCGCTTCAAAAGCCTTGTACGCCTTTTCGGGATAAACGACGCGCGGGTAAGCGCGTGGTTTTGGCACAGCGGTGTAGCTGTCGCAAGCCAATAGCAGTAGGCAGAAGCATAAGGCCGCGAAGGGTAGGAGGGTATTTTTTAGCATGGTGGGTTTGCTGAATAAGGTAGGCAAAGGTAAGCGGTCGGGTGAATCGGGAAGATTCAAAAATCTGTGTCAAGTTTTGGTTGCGCGCCTACCTCCTCACATTCCACACTTTCACCCGCTCCTCATATCGTTTACGGTCAATTGGCCAGGCATCTTTGTCCAACGAGCCTTCCAATTCCTCGTCCAAACCTTTCAGCAATTGTGGAAAAAAATCAATCTCTGTACTTTTTTCCACTTGGTCAATGGAACAGGCAAAATCCATTACAGGCTTCGTAATCAAGGTGTTGGGAAGGATAAACGCAATGGCGCGCTGCTGTTCCGGCGCGAGCAAAACCTTGTAATAAGCCGCCGGAACGGTCACTTTGCTAAAGCCGATTTGACCTTGGCCGGGCTGCGTGAGCACCGGCCCCGTCACTACATACAGATGATTGAAACGTCGCGCCCAATCTCGGGTTAGTTCCTCCAATTCGCGCCAAATGCCCATGTTGAACGCAGGCACTTGCGGACTCATATTGCTCATAAAAAACGTCTCGTCAATGGCAGCAGCATCAAAGGCCATATCGGCGGCTGGGCAGAGATGGCCCTTGTCGTAGCCGCTTGAACTGTAATCGCGGGGGGTAGCACTCTCGGTGCGCACTTCCGGGTCGGGCCGGAAAGTGTTGGGACGCTCGGCCCATTTTTGGTCAAGACGATCACGGGTGAGTTCGTAGGCCACCCATTCGGCCTGTTCGTGGTCTTCAGAGTAGCCGAGGGCAAACCAAGTGTGGCGCACTACTTCAGCGGGGGAAGCAGGAAAGATTTCTTCTGATACCTGGCTCTCGGCGGGCGACTGCGGAGTTCCGACTTCCGATTTTGGACGCCCGTTTGAAATTTCAATAGGTGGTTTTTCATCAATTGGCTGGCCGGATTTTTTGCCTCCGAATTGATTGAACAAGAAAAAAGCCAGGCCAGCTAGTGCGGCGAAAATGCCTGTTTTAAAAAGAAAGCCGTCGGAGTTGGAGGAGGATTTGCGTCGTGCCATGGTGGGTTTTGTTTGGGGCGAAGGTAACAATTTGCTACTTTTGCAACAAAAAGTTTTTTAATGACAACAAAATGTGTCTCAACAATCCAAACCGCGTGTACGCAGGTGTGGCCGGGGAAAGCGTATATGTCGGGGAAAAATTTCGTGGGCAAGGCATCGGATTGGAATTGCTAGAGCGGCGGAGCACTGTAGTGGGTGTGTGAAAGGGCGTTCTAAAATGCTGTAATTTTGCCGCCACGTTGAACCGCAGCACTCACTTCCTGCAAGTGTGTGAAAGGGCGTTCTAAAATGCCGTAATTTTGCACTCGAATGTTTGCTAAAATCTGGACTGTTGTGTAAAAAAGTATTTCGCAATTTATTCATGACATGATATTTCGCGTTTCTGGCAATTGAATCCTATAAGGTTTTAAAAACCTTATAGGATTTCGGGAAATCAAAAATAAAATTCCGCATAGATTTTCAATCTGAACTTTTGAGACAACCCGCGTTCTCTGAACAAGAGCCATTAAAAATTCCCCTTATGATTAGAATTGCCCCATTTGCCTACCCAACGGCCAACTGCCTCCTGCCTCAGACTGGGTTTCGGCGGGTAAAACTGTTCCCTCCTTCGCCCCCGCCTGCCAAGACTCGGCGGGCAGGAAGGCTTTGGCGGGTAAAACTGCTGCTGCTGCTGCTGCCACTCACCACTGCCGCCCAAGGCATTCAATTCGAGCACGGTACATGGCCTGAAACCCTCGCTAAAGCCAAATCCGAAGGAAAACTCGTCTTTCTGGATGCGGTGACCAGCTGGTGCGGTCCCTGCAAAATGATGGCGAAGGAGGTATTTCCCGACACTGCGGTCGGGACATTTTTCAACGAGTATTTTGTGAGTATTAAAATGGACATGGAGCAGGGCGAGGGCGTTGAAATTTCCAGCCGTTACAAAATCTGGGTCTATCCCACACTGCTTTTTTTAGATGATTCTGGCACAGTGCAGCACCGCTCGGCAGGGTTTCATAGTCCGGAGGAATTGATTGCATTGGGCAACACCGCACTTGATCCCGCCCGCAATCTTGCCGCACTCGAAAAGCAATATGCTTCTGGCAATCGCCGCAGAGAGTTTTTATTGAAATACCTGGAAGCCAAAACCGCAGCTTACGACCCTGACGCGGGCCGCATCGCCAACGATTTTTTAAAAACAGAAGAGGATTTGGGAACGACTGAAAACATGGACTTGCTGATGCGGCACATTGACGATCCGTATTCCAAGGGCTTTCAATTTTTGCTAAGAAACCGCCCCGCGTTTGAAGAAAAATTTGGCAAACGGGAGCTGAAAGTTAAAATCGAAAGCGTATTCGAGGGCTACCTGCAAAGTCACCCAGAATTGCAACTCGGCGAGGTGCAGCGCCTTTATGGGACGGTCTATCCAGAAGGTGCTGAAGCATTGGCCTCCCGCTATCGACTAGACTATTATCATCAGCGTAATGACCGGGTGAATTTCGCCAGCACTGCCATTGACCACTACACACGCTATCCTTCCGACGACCCCGATGAACTCAACGAAATGGCCTCGATTTTTGCGGAGGAACTGAGCGAACCTGCTCAACTGCAAACCGCGCTTGGATGGGTTGAAAAGGCCATTTCTTTGCAGGAAACGTCGTATTATCAATACACCCGCGCCAAAGTTTGGGCTAAAATGGGCAAGAAAAAAGCAGCAAGAAAAGCCGCTGAACGTTCGCTGCAACTCGCCAAAGCGGAAGGAGAAGACACTATGTTGGTGGAGGAACTTTTGGAAAGTTTGAAGACAAAGTAATTTACGATTTACGATTTGCGATTTGCGATTTACGATTTACGATTTACGATTTACGATTTACGATTTACGATTATTTCGATTCGAAGAAGGGTTGAATCATGCCTTTTTCGAATCGAAATAATCGTAAATCGTAAATCGTAAATAGTAAATAGTAAATCAATCTACTTGTCCCAGCATCCAGCCCGAATTTCCTTTGCAAGTTCCGGGTCACGCAACAATCGGGCGTATGAATCGCGGTTATGGCGGACATTTTCCTTGGGCGTTTTTTCCTGAAAAATAAAATGAGCGAGGCTGGTCCAGCCCATTTTTTCGGCTGAGGTGAGCACACGGCAAATGTTTTTTTCAGGGGAAACGGCAGGGTTGTTTTTTTGCTCTGCCTGGGTAGCCAGACGCAGATAAGTCGTTGTGGTACTTCGAGTTGGCTGGAAAAAATCTACCCGATGTATCTGCGGATCACTGGGCAAGTAGATGGCATCAAACTCGTCGCCTTCGCTGAATGGGAAACCGTTGGGCAACAGCAAGGGGTTCCTGTTTTCAGGGGCAAAATCGCCCTGTTCCATGAGGCTGTCAACCGCCAAAAGCGCATAAGTGATTTTTTGTTCGCCCGGTTTTTCGCCTTGTACAAGATGTAGTCGCGCTACGGTGCGCTTGCCATCTGCAACAAGGCGTTTCATATTTTCCTTGCTGTATTTGCTGACTATACCCGTGGCTGCCATGCGTTTGGCCTCCTGTCTTTGCCCAAACGATTGGAGGCTGAAGACCGCAATGGCCAGCACCAACACGATTCCGCCTACCATCATTGCCAGGTACTTGCGATTCTGACCATCTTTCACCCGACGAACGCGGTTTCGCGGCGTGTCCGCTTTTTTGTTTACCCGGAATTCATAGCCGAACACGCCGTCTTTCTTTTCCAGGATGAGTTCGCAAAGTTCATCTTCGATAAAAAACGAGTACATCTTGCTGTCTTTCACCGAAAAATCAATTTGTACCACGCGCATGTTGCAATGAACCATCACATGGCCAGTCCGATCGCCGTGGTACAACCCCACACGGTGGCGACCTCCAAAATCGTCGAGAAAAACCCAATTCATTTGAGCCATGATGTTGCAAGGATATAGAGATATTGGGAGATTATGATATTGGGTTGTCAAGATATTGACCCAATATCCTAATATCTCAATATCTTTTGAGACACTTATCTTGCCTCCCAAAATTGAAAAACCTTAACCAATGTCTCTCCAACAATCCCTGACTGACTTCACGCGCTACTGCCGACAACATCTTAACGGCGATGAAAAAGGCGAAGCCCAGATTTTTCTCGACCGCCTGTTCACTGCCTTTGGGTTTCCAGAAGGGCTGAAAGGCGCGGGCGCGACCTGCGAATTCCGTATTAAAAGCGAATCCCGCAAGTCAACCTCTTTTGCAGACCTCGTGTGGAAACCACGAGTGTTAATCGAGATGAAAAAGGCTGGCGAAAAAACTCGAACTGCACTACCAGCAGGCTTTCAGTTACTGGCAGCAACTCGTACCCAACCGCCCGCGCTACGTCATGCTCTGCAACTTTGACGAGTTCTGGATTTACGACTTCGACGTGAACATATATGAGCCGCTTGACCGGGTGACGATCGACCAACTGGCCGAACATTCTGAAGCCTTTGGGTTTTTGATGCCAGTGCCTGAAAAACCTGTCTTTGCACTCAACCGAGAAGACGTGACCAGAAAAGTCGCGTTCCACATAGCAGGGGCTTACACATCCATGCTGAATCGCCGATTGCCAAAAACAGAATCTCTGCGCTTTTGCCTGCAATGCGTCGTGGCCATGTTTTCTGAGGATGCCGAATTGTTACCCAACGATTTGCTTTCTCGTCTCATCCAAGAATGTTTGGACAAAAAGGCCGCATCCTACGATTTACTTGGTGGTCTTTTTCGTGAAATGAACACCCGTGGTCGAACTCCAGCCGGGCGATACCAAGACGTGGAGTATTTCAATGGTGGGATATTTCAGGAAGTTTTTGCTCTCGAACTGTCGGAGTACGAACTCCAATGCTTTGGCGATGCCGCCAAATACCATTGGGGGGAATGTCAATCCGGCTATTTTTGGTTCCATCTTCGAAGCCGGGCTGGAAAAGGACGCCCGCCAGGTGCTCGGGGCACACTACACCTACGAACAAGACATTAAAAAAGTAGTCGGCCCCACGATTACTGATCCTTGGCTGCGGCGCATCGAAGCCGCTGAAGCGCTCGAAGATTATTACGCTTTGCTGCGCGAGCTGCGCCAATTTCGAGTGCTCGACCCCGCCTGCGGCTCTGGCAATTTCCTCCCCCGCACTTTCGGCCTCCCGATACTAACGTACTGAAAACCAAGATCTTTCATCTGCTCTGTATCGTAGACATTGCGACCGTCGAAAATGATTTTTTCGCTTAACATGGATGCCATTTGTTCAAAATCTGGCGTGCGAAACTCATTCCATTCCGTCATAATTGCCAGGCAATCAGCCCCTTCCAGCACCTCGTACATCTTTTCACAGAGCATTATACGGTCGCCGTAGATGGAGCGGACGTGCTGCATAGCCTCGGGGTCGAAGGCGCGGATTTTTGCGCCCATTGCCAGCAATTCGTCTATGATGACAAGGGCCGGCGCTTCGCGGATGTCGTCGGTATTGGGTTTGAAAGCAAGCCCCCATACCGCGATGGTTTTGCCGGAAAGATCGTTTTTATAGTGCTTTTTTATCTTTTTGGTCAAAATACCTTTCTGGATTCCGTTGACTTTCATCACCGATTTCAGGATTTTGAAATCGTAGGAATACTCGGATGCGGTTTTGGCAAGGGCTTGCACGTCTTTAGGAAAGCAAGAACCGCCGTAGCCAATGCCAGGGAACAGGAATCGCTTGCCGATGCGTGTGTCGGACCCCATTCCGATGCGGACCTGGTCCACATTCGCCCCCACTTTCTCGCAGAGATTTGCGATTTCGTTCATGAACGAAATACGGGCTGCGAGGTAGGAATTGGCGGCGTATTTGGTCATTTCGGCACTGCGCTCATCCATAAAATAGATCGGATTGCCTTGGCGCACAAAGGGTTCGTAGAGTTGACGCATGACTTTGCGGGCGCGCTCACTACGGGTTCCGACCACCACACGGTCGGGCTTCAAAAAGTCGTCCACAGCCACCCCTTCGCGAAGGAATTCGGGGTTGGACACCACATCGAACATTTTTTTTGACAATTTCTCGGCCATGATCGCCGCCACTTTTTCGGCAGTGCCAACGGGAACGGTGCTTTTGTCCACAATGACTTTGTAATCCGTGATGATCGCACTTAAGTCCTTCGCTACGCCCATAATGTAGGAAAGATCGGCAGAGCCGTCATCGCCAGAGGGCGTAGGGAGGGCCAGGAAGATGAGGCTGGCTTTTTCCACGGCCTCGCTCAAGTCTGTAGTGAAATGTAGGCGACCTTCTTTGGTGTTGCGCTCAAAGAGGATATCGAGACCTGGCTCGAAAATGGGGATTTTGCCTGCGCGAAGGCTTTTTACTTTTTCTTTGTTGTTGTCAACACAGATGACATTGTTGCCAGTTTCGGCAAAACAAGTTCCAGTTACCAGCCCAACGTAGCCAGTTCCGACGACGGCGATGTTCATGTACAAGTTTAAATGTTAGCGTTATGGAAATCGTGAACTATTTCACACAACGACGCAACGGCACAACGTAAAGGGAAGTAAACGTTGTGCCGTTGCGTCGTTATGTGAAACAAATTTAAAGCAGCAATCGAGCTGCAAAGGTAGGTTGAGGTGACGGAAGCGGGGTTACCGAAACTAATTTTTAACCCAGCACTACAAATGCTTGTTTTTTAGAATATCGTTCCGGCCAAACCCCCTACTTTTGGACGAAGTTTGATTTCAAATGCAAACACCTATGGATTGTTCGGCTTCTGATGCCATTGCCTCAAAACGCGGGTTGGTTATCGCGCTGTTTTTCTTGTTGAATTTTTTTTCAATTGCCCAAAAGCCTTCGGCCAATATCGTGCCGAATCCTGGTTTTGAACGATTTGCCAGCGCCCCCATTGGTTGGTCGTACAAGGGTGCATACTTTGGCGAAGTAGTGAAATATTGGTTCAGCGCCACTACGGCCAGCCCGGATATTTACGGCCCTGGTGTACATGTGCCGATGGATTGGGCGGAGAAGGGTTTTGGCGACCAAAAACCCAGAACGGGCAAGTGCATGGCGGGCCTCACCCTTTTTGGTTGCACCAATGGCAAGCCGCATTGCCGCGAATTTGTTGAAATCCAATTGGCCGAGCCGTTGGTAGTTGGGCAGGCATACCATGTGGAATTTTGGGTTACGCACTTGGCCAAGTCCCTGCAAATCAACAATTTGGGAGCATATTTCAGCATAAGCGAAATCAAACGAATGACCGATGAGGTGCTGGTGCGGGATGCACAGGTAAGCGCAAAAAACATCGTACCTGCTCCAGGTGGCAAGTGGGTGAAGCTGAGCGGACAGTTTGTGGCCAAGTACGAGGCGGAATATCTGGTAATTGGCAATTTCAGGGACGATTTCAACACCCTCTCCGTGGCGCCCAGGGAAGATTGTTTCAACTACGCCTACTATTATCTCGATGATGTGTTGGTGAAAAAAATCCCGCCGTATATGCCGGTGCCCATTAAACCCGATGACCTGAGTTTGCAAAAATTGGAACAGGGCAAAACCATTCAATTGAAAAACATCTATTTTGAATTTGACAAGGACGAACTGATGCCGCGCTCTTTTGTGGAATTGAACAAGTTGCTGAAAATCATGCGAGAGCATCCAAAACTCAGCATTGAAATAGTGGGCCACACTGATGCCTTGGGCGACGAAGATTACAATCTTGACCTTTCCCGGCGGCGGGCTCTTGCCGTGGTGAATTTTTTACAGGAAAACAAAATCAGTAAAAACAGGCTGCGTTCGCATGGGGAAGGGGAGGCCAAGCCTATTGCGAGCAATGAGACAGACGAAGGCAGGGCGCAGAACAGAAGGGTGGAATTTGTGGTGGTGAAAAAGTAAAAATGCTTACTTTTGTAAGGCTAACTAATTCGCATTATGGATACGCTCGAACAAGTAAACGAAACGATCAATGGCCTGCCTATCAGTGATCAAGGTGATGTCTTGTTGCATATCCTGAGGCTGAAATATCGGACTACATTGATGCAAATTCGCAAATTGACTGCTTCAAATGATGTATCGGACGATGTGATCGAACATCTTTCCTACGACGCACTTTTGGAAAGGCTCCACTTTTTGGAGGGAATTCTGGAAGGCTTGCATGATTCCAACGCTGCCCGCGTAATAAGTCATGCTGAAATCAAACGCCCGTTTGAATCATGGGTGTAGTGCCTGAAATCAACATCCAGAAAATCCGCGAACTCATAGTTAATCAATATCGAATTGTCTATACGGTCACGGATAGTCGGCAAATAGAAATCCTCGCTGTGCGCCACAGCGCTCGTCCGTTGCCAGAATTATGAACCCGTTTTGTGTGCGAGCAAAGGCTCAGAAATTTCGCCACATCATACTCTCCACGGGCTTATCCGTTCGCTCGTTGTACTTGGCGTTCTGCTTTTTGTTGTAATAATTTTCAATATCGCCCTCTACGCGGAAGTAAATAAGTTGCCCGATGGGCATCCCGGCGTACACGCGCACGGGCATCACACAAGAAATTTCGAGTGTCCAGTGGTTGCAAAAGCCCACATCGCCTTTGCCCGCAGTGGCGTGGATGTCAATCCCGAGCCTTCCTACGCTGCTCTTGCCTTCGAGGAATGGTACCGAATTGTGGGTTTCGGTATATTCTTCCGTCACGCCGAGGTAGAGTGTGCCGGGTTGCAGCACGTAGCCATCGTCCGGAATTTCAAAGGTATTGATGCGGTTGTGGCGCTTGGCATCCAGCGCATGATCTTGATAAACAGCGAAGTAACGACCCAAATGCACGTCGTAGGAATTGGTGCCGAGGCATTCAGGACGGAAAGGTTCGATTAAGATTTCGCCTTTCTCGAGGGCTTCAAGGATTTTTTTGTCGGTAAGTATCATAGTCAAAAAAGCCCGCAAAAGTAGATGAATCTGCCTAACTTTTTGCCAAAGCGGTTGTTTCTCTTTCTGAATATTGGATTGCCGGGCTTTGACTTTTATCTGCCCATAGTCAGGAAGTCCAATGTCTAAAGTCCAGCTATCCAACTTTTTACAAAAATGAAAAAGACCCTAGTCCTCGGCGCAACGCCCAACGCTTCAAGGTATTCCTATCTCGCCACCATGCGCCTTGCCCAACATGGCCACCATGTGGTGCCAGTAGGCATCCGGAAGGGCGAAATTGAAGGCATCAAAATTGTGGAAGGAAAACCCGAAGAAGAAGGCGTGGATACAGTGACGCTCTATCTCGGCGCAGACCGGCAGGCAGAATACTATGACTACATTCTCTCGCTCAAGCCCAAGCGCATCATTTTCAACCCTGGTACCGAAAATCCGGAACTCGCCCAACTAGCCAAAGAAGAAGGCATCGAAACGGTGGAGGGCTGTACGCTTGTGATGCTTTCGATTGGGGCATATTGAAGTTTATGAAAAAATAAAAACCACTGGTGACCTCCACTCGTATTGACGTATAAACCCCGCGAATCAAAAAAATTATAGCCTCTCGCAAAAGGCGAGGGGAAAACACGGTAGGAAGATTGTTTTCATTTGGTTTTTGGACCGCTCGACGTAAGGTCGAGCGGTTTTTTTATGCCTTGAAAAAAATTGCCAAATCGCGCTCCATCTCCCAGTCTTTGGCAAAAAAGAAATTCAGGCGTGCTGCCGTTTCTTCATTGACTTTCAAGTCTTTGAGTGCATCCACAGGCGAGAAAACGCCAGAGCGGAGCGTTGGCAAAGTGGTGTTTTGCGCTTTTGGGGCATACCCAACCCAGGTTTTTTTACCGAGCAAAACGACGCCCCAGTTTTTGAAGAGCAAATCTCTTTTCCTTGAAAAAATGAGCCACGCAGGAAGTGTGGCGAGTAACCCTATGCAAATACACAGGTCTATCAAACGCTTGTCGCGGCGATGGCTGGGTTGGGCAATATTGTAGCGAATGTCAATGGTGTAAAGTTCGCCCGGTTCGTCTTTGCTACTGCTGCCAATGATGCTGAGGCTTTCTTCAGGCACTATTTTATACGATACGGAAGGGCCAATCTGCGCCATGTGCGCCATAATTTCCTGCGAACCAATGTCTTTGGAACAAAAAATAATCTCGTTCGCTTCGTAAATTCGTGCCAGTTCGGCCAGTTGCGCCATCTCTCCCAATCGCTCGGTATTGCCCTGCTCAGATGTGGAGGACTTTGGGCCGGGGCCAACCCGTCCGATGAAATTTTTCCCTTCTGCCCCAACTCGATTCAGCAGCCCCAAAACCCGTGCACATTCGCTTTCGGAGCCGACCACGAGGAGGTTTTTCACTTTTGACCGTCCTAGCCGGAAATTGCCAAATTCCCAAAAATGCGCGGTCAGACGAATACCCACCGTAGAAAACACCGCCCAGACGGCACCCATCAGCACCAAAGCCCGCGATGGCCGATAATCCAAATCTAAAAATCCATAAACCGCGGATAAAATGAGGGTGCCAAGACCGAGGCCGCGGAATAAGCGGCTCAAATTGTACTTAGCGTCATACCCGCCACTGAGCCATACCGTGCCAAGCCAAATAAGGATATAGAGTGGAAAATTGAACCACAACACATTGGGTTTAAACCAGTCAGGATCGTGGTAATAATAATTGGCCCAAAAGTTTTTAAGCAACACAAGCCCAAGGTAAATGACCAAAGCATCTAGCGCGGGCAGCCATGTTTTTCCCAGAAAATTGCGGAACAATGTCAAGCCTGCCCTGAACCAAATCGCCCCTTGCAACATCATCACGAACAGCCCCGCCCGCCGCCCGCTGAAATGCTTGCGGGCAAAAATGATCATGGCCTGATAAAAGGTGCGCACATAGTTGAGCGTACCCTTTTTGGTGCTTTCGCCTTTGTAGTGGATGATTTTGGTTTCTGGAAAATAATAGTTTTTGAAGCCCGCTTGCTGGATGCGGTAGGAAAGGTCAATGTCCTCGCCGTACATAAAAAACGCCTCGTCGAGCAGGCCACATTTGTCCAGGGCAGTTCTGCGGAGGAACATAAAACAGCCGGCCAGCACATCCACTTCGCTGGTCTCATTTTCAGGCAAATGCCCCAGATGATAGCGGTTGAAAATCGGGCTTCGCGGAAAGAGCCTGGAAAGCCCGAAGGTCTTGCAAAACGCGACCCATGGCGTGGGAAACCCGCGTTTGCTTTCGGGCAAAAACTTGCCGCTGCCATCCAAAAGTTTGCAGCCGAGCGCACCCGCTTCGGGGTGTTCGTCCATGAATGTCAGGCATTTGCGAAAAGTATCTTCCTCCACCAGGGTATCGGGGTTGAGCAGCAAAACATATTCGCCCAAGCTCTGCCGAATGGCCTGGTTGTTCGCCACGGCGAAGCCAGGGTTCTCCGTATTGGCTATGAGTTTGAATTCAGGGAAGCGTTCGCGCACCATGCGCACCGAGTTGTCGGCAGAGTTGTTGTCTACCACCCAAACTTCGCCATCAATACCCTGCAGGGCGCGGCGCACAGAGCTGAGGGCCTGTTCGAGGAAGTGGCGGACGTTGTAATTTACAATGACGACGGATAGGCGCATGGGGCGCAAAGTTGGGAAAATGATTCGATTGATGAGATTGGTTCAATTTTTAGTTGTGAAACAACTTTCTAGTGCTTTTTTGTGTAATCAACTAGGTGCAAAAGTTTCTATCAAAGAGCGGAATCTACCCCGGACGATAAAATTTTGGTAAATTTTTTATGACAGTTAACTTTTAAGTTATTTCTTACGTTACATTTGCAACCCAAATGGCTTCATTTACCTTGGAAATCTGGGATGACTCCTCCCGCCTTGTGACCTTTTATACTACCCGACGGGATGGAGAGGAGGATACTGAGACGGACAAATTTTTGATGCAATATCATAGACATCCCCGTTATGGAGCGGTACTGCAAGAACTGTTAACATTGTTGTTTCAAGATATTGGAGACCGATTTGGGGCGAAAGAAGTTTTATTTAATAGAAGGGAACGTCATGCTAAGGAACGGTGTCAAAATAACTTCCCAATTTCAGGCCAATTATTTTGGCGTTAGCCAACTATCTTTTGAGGCGAATAGTGGGGCTATTTAACGAAAAAGATAGGATGGATGGCGGCAAAAGAATGGCATCAAATTGGGAAGTTATTTTGACACCGTTCCTAAGGCACTGCCACCGCAGTATGCTCGCATTGCCGACATTACATTTCGGTACAATAGGTTTCCGTTGCGATTATGCTGTTTGCGTATTTCTGATTCACTGGTAATACTCTTTGATGGAGGCTTAAAGACGGCTCAAACAGCACAAGAAAGTCCCGATTTGGCGCAAAAATTTGAAGACGCTAACTTTTTTGCTGAAACGATAACACAAGCCCTCATTGACCGATTGCTTACAATTTCGCCCTCTGGTCGTGAAATCCATGACATTGAGGGTAATCCAAGTATCTTATTCTCATGAAAAGACAGCCGTATGTAGGCTATAAATAGATTGTAATATGAAAAAGAACTCCCTTGCCCACCAAATTCTAGCTGAAACCTCCTCGCAGACGAAACAATTTGTCCGCCGGTACGCTGAAATCACCCTTCGTATCCAGCAAATCATGGATGAGAAAGGTTGGTCGCAAAGCGACTTGGCCAAACGGCTAGGCAAAAAGCCACCTGAAATCAGTAAATGGTTGCGAGGCAATCACAATTTTACACTACGCTCCTTGGCAGCTTTGGAGGCCGAGCTGGGAGCAGAGATTTTCAATGTTCCATTGACAAAAAAAGTGGCGACCATGCCTTCACATTCTCCAGTTCGATTAAGGTTTTCGACGCATCGGAGTGATAATGAAAAACCCGTTTCATCCAGTTTTTTGCGCACCAGTAATTCAGTATCGTTATCTGGTAAACTTTGTGCTGCATAATCGAAAATGGAAAAAAAATCAAAATTTCAACCAGATAAACTTCACTTTCTTTCCTTTCACTTGTTGAAGGGAGTGGTGGAAGGGGCATTTGATTTTGACCCTTCCAAATCAGAGGTGTATCAATACGACTTGGATTATTCTGCTGAAATTGCTACAGAAAGTGCCGAAGTCAAGAGCAACTTTTCTGTAACAGTAAAGACAGACAGTAAAGGCAACAACCCTTTAGAGGCTGAGGCATGTTTTTCATTTGCTTTCCTGTTTAAAGTTGAAAATTTAAATGAATTGATTTCAGAAGTAGCCCCAAATCAATTTGAAGTAGATTTTCCACTGGCAAATGCGATTGCATCCATAAGTTATTCTACCGCAAGAGGCATTTTATTGACCCGATTGCAGGGAACAGCGTTGAGAGAATTTATTTTGCCGATTATTGATCCTAATATATTGCTAAAAGGAAAGTAGACTTTCAAGTTCATCCGAAAAACTAGTTCCTGCCTCAAAAATATAGACATGAAATCCATCTTTTTGGTTCTCATATTTCCTGCCCTTTGGGCAACACCGGCCGCCGCTCAGCCCGGCTGCCCCGATCCACTGGCTACAAATTTCAATCCATTGGCAACGAGCAACGATGGCTCATGCCTATACCCGGTCACAAGCTATACGCCCATTTTTAAAACCAACTTACCCAATGATTTGCAAGAAATCAGCGGCCTCAGCAAAGCAGGCGTACGTTGGTGGGGGCATGAGGACAGCGGTGCTGATGAGGAATTCTACCGCATTGATCCAGAAATGGGAGATATTTTCCAAAAAATTGAACTTAAAAATGCCAAAAACCGCGATTGGGAAGACATTGCTAGCGACGGCCAAAACCTCTACATCGGCGACTTCGGCAACAACTCCAACGACCGCCAAAACCTCGGGATTTACATCGTGCCCCTCTCCGAAATCGGCAATAGCAATTCCGAGACGGTCCAGGAATCTGAGTGGTCCTTCCTGCCCTTCTCCTACATTGACCAAACGAACTACAGCAGCCAACCTGAAGACAGTTCGGTGTATGACTGTGAGGCAATGATTTTTTACAACAATCTAATCCACCTTTTCACCAAAAGCCGACGCTTCTATTCCTCCTCGCACTATACCGTCAACACTTCCACGAACGTTGCTGACAAGATAGAAACATTTGATACACAGGGGCTTATAACGGGTGCGGCACTTTCGCCAAACGGCAAACTCATCGCGCTCATTGGCTATGATTTGCGTCCTTTCATTCCCACTGTTTTTTGCTGGTTGCTGTGGGATTGGCAGCCGGGCACCGACTTGTTTTTCTCGGGCAACAAGCGGCGTATCGAGCTCGGTTCGGCGCTCCAGGTTGGGCAGGTGGAAAGCATCGGGTTTGATTCTGAGTGCTCCGGTTTTATTTCCAACGAGCGCACAGTGTTCAACGGAGTGACACTCGTGGGGGAATCCGTGCGCAGTTTTGATTTTAGCGCTTGGGTGCCGGCTTTAGTGGGCACAGGCGAACCGGGCGGAGCAGGCGAAACCATAGCGCTGTTTCCAAACCCTTTTTCGCAAACCATTCATTTTCAATTTTCTGGCAATGAAAAACCTGATTTATTACAGGTAAAAAATCAGCTTGGGCAAACGGTTTTGACTTTGAATGAAATTTCGGAAACGCTTGACCTGAATTTTTTGCCAGCAGGTTTTTACACCTTTGAAACCTGGAAGGATGGTCAACAAATTGGGTGGGCCAAAGGGCTGAAGCAATGAGCAATGGTTGTTCAGTTTTTAACTAAAAACTGAACAACTGGGTGTTTGATGTTCAATAAATGAACAATAATTTTGTGAATGTTCAAAAAAAGATAAAAAATGAACATGAATTTGACCTTTGTTCAAAAAAGACGCAAAAAATGACAAGTGGGATTTTTGATAGAAATCTACCGTACAATCATTTACCATTGTTGCCCCCTCCTGTAGGGGAATTGTTGGATTTTGAGGTGTTGCGAAGCTGGGGGATGGCAAGTAGAGCATTAGGAGCGCTTAATCGGAACCTTTCAAGACTTCCCAACCCCAATATGCTGGTGAACACTATCTCCCTGCAAGAGGCAAAATCATCCCCAGAAATTGAGAATATTTTTACAACTAGCGAGGAATTGTATCGGGCCGTGTCAGATGTCGGGAATGAAGAAAGAAATAGTGCTGCAATAAAAGAAGTATTGCGTTATAGAGAAGCTTTTTGGACAGGATATCACGAAGTGAAAAAATCGGGCAAAATAGAACTTAGTACTATTGTCAAAATATTTCAGCGGATATAAGAAACGTCTCAAGGTATTCGTCCACCCCAATCAGAAACGGTTGTTAAGAGAGGTGATAGTGATTTCAGAGCGGGAGAGGTTATCTATACCCCCCCGAGAGGCCAGGGAGTGGTGGAAGAAAAGATGAACAACCTCCTTGATTACCTGAACCAAGATGCCATGCACCAAGAGGACCCCTTGATAAAAATGGCCATTGCTCATTACCAATTTGAAGCAATACACCCATTTGCAGATGGGAACGGACGAACAGGGAGAATACTAAACCTATTATATCTGTTCAACAATAACCTGATTACTTACCCTGCCCTTTATTTAGGAACGGTGTCAAAATAGCTTTCCAATTTCAGGCCAATTATTTTGGCGTTAGCCAACTATCTTTTGAGGCGAATAGTGGGGCTATTTAACGAAAAAGATAGGATGGATGGCGGCAAAAGAATGGCATCAAATTGGGAAGTTATTTTGACACCGTTCCTAAGCGAAGAAATCCACTGGAAATTCTTTTACCGCAGAGACACAGAGGCGCAGCGTGATATTTCTCTGTATCTCTGCGGTAAAAGAAATATTATTCCGCACCTTTTGGACTAAGTGTACTTGTGAGACACCCTCCTATAATTTCCGAACCTTAATATTCTTATACCATACCGGATCACCATGATCCTGCAGTGCGATTTTTCCTTTTTGCGAAAGCCCAAAATCAGCGCTTAGCTTCGGGAATTTGCTTCCTGCGATGAGCTCAAGCCATTTTTGGGTGGGTTTGCCGCCTTCGAACATTTTGAGTTCCACTACTTTCCGGTTGTTCAACCAGTGTTCCACTTTCCCGTTTTTGAAAACAAGCCGGGCGTGGTTCCATTCGCCGCCAGGGTTCACCGTCACGTATTTACATTCTACCAGGTCATATAAATCGCCCGCGCGGTGTTTCGGGAACTTGGCATCTGGGTGACACGCATTGTCGAGTACCTGCATTTCAGGCCCGGTCATCCAAACGTAGCCATACTTCCCAGGGTCTTCAATAATGTGGTAGATGACCCCTGAATTGCCGCAAGCAGCAATTTTCCAATCTATTGAAAGTTCAAAATCTCCATATTCCTCGTTGCTCACAATGTCGCCGCCATCAGGTGCTTGCCAGCCGCCGTTGGGGTTAGGGTGTGCTTCCAAATGGATTGAATTTTCAGCGATGACCCAGGATTTGCCAAGGGTAGTTTTGCCATAGTTGTGCCAGCCGCTGATGTTTTGGCCATCAAAAAGAAGTTGCCAACCATCGCGTTTTTCTTTCTCCGTCAAGGTGTTATCTGCTGGAGGGGTAAATACAGGGTGGGTGGCGGCGACCCCCAAATTGTCCGAAGGAATGGCATTCAAGGTGTACCAGGCTTCCGTGGTCCAGATTTCGTGGCCGAGATCTGAAAGCGGCAAGTTGCGCAATTTGAAGTACACGACATGCTGGGGTTTCAAGCCCGGGATTTCGAGGAATACTTTCTTGCGGTCTTCAGAAACCGTGGCTGATTTAACGTTCATGGTCTCCTCATCCATTTTGGGGCCGCCATAGTTGACAGTCGGTTCGTACCACCATTGTTTCACGAGGTATGACGAAACATCCCAGCCGTCTCCCTCGCGCAGCGGTTCAGTGAATTCAACTTCCATGCCGTTGGTTTTGGCTCGAATAGCGAGCATCTCAAACACGGATTCGCCATTGTACTTCATCCGTTGGAGGCCGTACCAGAGTTTTCCTTGCTGACCCCAATTGCCGGGGTTTCCGATCATGCCGACGTACAATGCGCCATCCGGGCCCCAAATGAGCCGATGCGTCGCGCCTTCCAATCCTTGTGAAAAGCGGAACACACAGCCCTGATAATCGCCTTCATTGCCCGCCGTAGGCTTGCCGGAGGAGGGGATTTTCTCCATAAACACCCGCTGAAGGCCTCCATAGCACACGTCTCCATGTAGGAGTTGGTTTTTGTAAGGGCCGTCGTTGATGAATGTGGGTTGAGTAGGCGAGTTGCCGATATCGTCTTGTGGGAGCCATACTACGGGCTGTTGGATGGGCATCCCTGCCACGGCTACACTGTCCACCGCGAATGAATTGTAGAATGCGCCCGGCTTCACGTGAAGGATTTTTGAAGAGGGTAGCCAATCTCCCTGATTGTCGGCGATGAAGATTTCGCCGTCTGGGCCGATGCCCACGCCGTCAGGGGTGCGAAGGCCGCGCGCAATAAATTCGATGCTGCCGTCCTTGGCACTGATCTTCACCACCTTGCCGCGATCAAGGCCTTGTGGGCGGGTGCTCGCGCCGCCGGGGTTGATGGCAATGGCCAATGCAGCATAGAAATAGCCTTCTTTGTACACCAGGCCAAAGGCGAACTCATGGAAATTGGCAGAAGCACGCCAGCCTTTGGCGAAGCACTGGTATTCATCAATCAGGTCGTCACCATTCGTATCCACGAGTTTGGTGAGTTCTTGTTTTTGAAGGACAAATATTTGGCCCTCAACGACTTTTAAGCCCAAAGGCTCAGCCAGGCCAGCGGCGATTCGTTTTACCTTTATCTTTTTAGGATCACCGGAAGACACATTTTCCAAAATGTACACCGCACCAGATGCATCCCAGGTCGAGACCACCAAACGCCCGTCGGGCAGAAAATCCATACCAGCCACTTTGGGCAAAAAGCCATCAGGGCGAGCCTGCGTGAGGTCGTAAGCAGGGTGAACTTCTGCCAGTGGGGCGCCGTCGCCGGGTATGGCATTATCATCCTTCGACAAAGAAGTCATGCCCTCCACATTGTCGGATTTTTTGTGGAAAAAACTTCCATCGGTAATAACCTTGAAACCGGGGGAGCCAAAACGCGCCCATTTGAGCACGATCCCCTTGCCACCGCTTCCTTGGAAATAATCAATCCGAATGGGGTGATAGCCAGCCCGGAGTGCAATTTCGGCTTCTTTGGGCTGCATCCCGTGTGGGCCATCATGGAGAATAATTTCTTGCCCATCCACCAACAAACGACTACCGTCGTCGCTCGAAAGTTGAAAGACTACGTTATCGTCTTTTTCCAAAAAAAGATACCCGATGGCTTGTAGTCCGAAATGGTCTTTGAAATCGCCAAACTCCTGCCCCTCCGCTTGTATTTTGGCTGCGGTAGCCACGAGATTGGGCTTTACGCTCAAGTTGACATCTGCTAAGGCGCTCAGGGTTTTTTCGGAGGACCATACTTTAACCAAAAGGCCGGGCGACAGATCTTTGTCACCCACCGTTTTATCGGCCTTCAGCCACTGGTTATCAGGGATTTCAGCAATACTTTTGGCTGCCCCACCGCCTTCGCCATCATCTTCACCCTCATCAAGCGAGAGTACATAGTTCACCATTGCTCTTGCATCTTCTGGCTGGAGGTCGGGGTGGGCGCTCATGGCCGCCGCGCCCCACACGCCCGTGCCGCCTTTCATCACTTTTTGTGTGAGCAGTTCGAGGTTTTCTGGCGTGCTTTTGTAACGTTCGGCAATTTGTTTGTAGCTCGGGCCAATGGTTTGTACCGCAGCGTTGTGGCAGGTACGGCAATCGCTTTTGGCCATCAGTTTTTCACCTGGGCTGATGGGCTTGCCTTCCGATGCGCCTGATTCTTGAGCATAACGTTCGGCATCGAAAGGATTGGTTATCAAGGGCCTATTTACAAACATCGTGCGGAAACGGGTGCGCCCGCTGGATTTTAGCGTCAGCTCGCCCTCCACTTCAAGGGCCTCCAAATTGTCGTCGGTTTGAATTGTTTTCGATCCCGTTTGTTTCCAAACGCCATCGGTTTCGATGCTGGAAGCGGCAGCGATGGAGGCTGCGTTGGTTTTCAAAGAAACGCTTACACCGGAAGGTGCATTTTCCACTATGAATGTGCGCTCGAATCCATGCTGGCGTTCTCGCTCGAAGTATTCTGGCCGTTCGTTGATTCGAATTCGCTGTCCATCGGCGAGCACGAGATCATACATTAGTTCAGCATGGCCGTCTTTGGTGTAGCGGTGGCCTTTGTAATCAGTGCGCGGGCTTTCGGTTTTGCCACCGAGCGTGACGCTCCATGGCTGCTGCTGGGCGTTTTCAAACCAGGCCGCTCCAACACTCATAGGCTGCGGGCCGTGGCGCATATTGTACACCGCCCCTGTGAAATCGGTGCTGCCCGACCAAATTTTATACAGCGAACAGGAGTCGGTGGAATAAGAGGCCCACATATGTTCACTGAGCGCGAAAGTGATCATGCGCGGCTGTTTGTCCATCACGGAGCGAAACACCCAAGGGTCGTTGGGTCGGACAATAGGGATAGCGGAATTGCCCGATTTTGAAGCAAAAAACCAAACGCCGAGCAAAACGGCGATGAGGGCAAGGAAGAGGGTACGGGTCTTCATGAAAAGTTGTGAAATGTAAAGGCTTCGTCGGGTAAAAGGGCAGTGGCGAAGGTAGAATTTCTGGGATTTTAGTGGAAAGGAATTTTTTGTAACGTACGTTGTGTTACACCGACCTTTGAATAGCGTGGGGCAAACCTTACTTTTGCGCCGCTTTACGCAACTTTCAACCACAAAACCATATTTAACTATCGAGATACGTTTTGAAGGTCGTTTTTGTACCACCAATGCACTCGTACTTCCAGAGGATTCGGAAGTTTTGCTCGGCGCCATCCCGATGGAAGAAATGGACTTATGGCTCAACCCGACTCGACAGATGCTCACTTTTGCTCACCCAGAAGGCCCTGTTATGATGTTGAAATGACGTATTTCGCGCATTCAAATCCACAAATCAACAGATACACAAATCAACATAAACGCATGACATCCCGCGAAATCCGCCGCCAATTCCTCGATTTTTTCGCTTCCAAAGGCCACAAAATCATCCCCTCTGCGCCCATGGTGGCAAAGAGCGACCCCACGCTTATGTTCATCAATTCGGGAATGGCGCCACTCAAGGATTTTTTTCTCGGCAACCAGGCCCCACCCTCGAAACGCATCGCTGATACCCAAAAATGCCTCCGGGTGAGCGGCAAACACAATGATCTCGAAGACGTGGGCATGGATGGCTACCACCACACCATGTTCGAGATGTTGGGCAACTGGTCGTTTGGCGATTATTTCAAAAAAGAGGCGCTCGCTTGGTCCTGGGAACTCCTTACCGATATTTATAAAATTCCGAAAGATCGGCTCTATGTGTCCATTTTTGAGGGCAACGAAGCCGAAGGCGTGCCTTTTGACCAGGAGGCTTATGATGTATGGCGAACCATGTTGCCCGAAGACCGCATCCTCAAATTTGGCAAAAAGGAAAATTTCTGGGAAATGGGCGACCAAGGCCCCTGCGGTCCTTGTTCTGAAATTCATGTAGACCTTCGCTCTGATGCCGAACGTGCTAAAGTGGACGGTAGAACACTGGTGAATAATGACGACCCGAATGTGATCGAGGTCTGGAACAACGTGTTCATGCAGTTCAACCGCAAAGCCGACGGCTCGCTTGAAGAACTCCCGGCCAAAAGCGTGGACACCGGCATGGGTTTCGAGCGGCTTTGCCGTGCCGTACAGGGTGCGCGCTCTAACTACGATACAGATCTCTGGAAGCCACTGTTCGACTTTTTGGGCAAACGCTCCGGCCACAGTTATCTGGATGTTTACCCTGGCAGCGATTCGCTGGCACTCAAAACCGACATCGCGATGCGCGTAGTGGCCGACCACTTGCGGGCCGTGTCGTTCGCCATTGCTGACGGACAAATGCCGGACAATGGTGGCGCGGGGTATGTCATCCGCCGCATTTTGCGCCGGGCAGTGCGGTATTATTACTCCGTACTCAATATCAAAGAACCCGTCATGTACCGCATGGCGCCGATTTTGGCGGAGGAATTTCACGATGTATTTCCCGAATTGAAAGCACAGATTGACTTCGTTTCTAAAGTGATTTTGGAAGAAGAAAAAGGCTTCCTGCGCACTTTGGAATCTGGTCTAAAACGCTTTGAAAACATTGAAATTCAAGGGACTACATTGGGTGGCGCACAGGCTTTTGAGCTGTATGACACCTTTGGTTTCCCCTACGATTTGACGGCTTTGCTGGCCAAAGAAAAAGGCTGGAATGTGGATGAATCAGGATTCAAAATTGCCCTGCAAGAACAAAAAGACCGCTCGCGCAAAGACGCCGTGAAGCAAGTTGGCGACTGGATGGTGCTCCGAGACGCCCCCTCTGAAGGAGTGGCTCGGGGGGAGGTTGAGTTTGTAGGCTACGACCAGCTGGAAACCCGCGCTTCTCATGTTGCAAAATACCGCGCTGTAACCGCAAAAGGGGAGGTTCAATACCAGATCGTACTAAATCGCACCCCTTTTTACCCGGAAGGCGGCGGGCAGGTCGGCGATACCGGCTGGATGATTTTTGGCTCCGAGAGCACAGGGCAGGAACGCATCAGGGTATTGGATACCAAAAAGGAAAACACCCTCATTTACCACATCGTGGAAAAATTGCCTGAGCAGATAGACGACGATACCGTTCGTTGTGAAGTTAATGAGCCTAAACGCCGGCTCACAGAAGCCAATCACTCCGCCACGCACTTGCTCCATGCTGCGCTGCGCTCGGTACTCGGCACCCACGTTCAGCAAAAAGGCTCTTTCCTCAATGAAGAGACCTTGCGTTTCGACTTCCAACATTTCCAGAAACTCAGTGATGACGAACTGGCTGCAATTGAGCGCATTGTGAACCAAAAGATCCGCGAAAACATCGCGCTCGAAGAAGCCCGTAACCTGCCCATAGAAGAAGCTCAAAAGTCTGGCGCAATGATGCTTTTTGGCGAAAAATATGGTGATTCGGTGCGCATGATCACCTTCGACCCTGCATACTCCCGCGAACTTTGCGGCGGCTGCCATGTGCAACGCACGGGCCAAATCGGCTTTTTTAAAATCACTGCCGAAACGGCTATCGCCGCCGGGGTGCGGCGAATCGAAGCGGTAACGGCTAAAGGAGCGGAGCAATGGATTGAAAAAAAGTTGGAACGGCTTTCCGTCTACGACGATTCTTTCAAAAATCCGCGCGACCCCGGCAAAGCAGTTGCTGATTTGAACGAGGAAAACAAACGCCTCCAAAAGGCGCTCGAACGCATGGTGCAGGAGCAAGCCAATGGGCTTCGCGATGGCCTGCGCTCAAAATTTGTTGCGATAGGCGAAGTGAAATATCTGGCCGAAATCTTACCCGTTTCGGATGCCAACGCGGTGAAAAACCTTGCGGTCGAACTCGAGCGCGAAGTAGGCAGTGCTGTCATTGCATTCGGCTCTGTTTCCGCCGACGGCAAGCCCTCCTTGACCATCAAAATCAGCGACAACCTTGTGAAAGAAAAAGGACTGAATGCTGGCACCATCGTTCGCGAGCTGGCCCAGAAATTCCTGAAAGGCGGCGGCGGCGGCCAGCCTGGATTTGCTACGGCGGGCGGAACGGAAGCTGGAGGGTTGAAGGAGGCGGTGGAAGGAGTGCGGGGATATTTGGGATAAAAGTTAATACAGATTATTTAGAAAGAGAAATTAAACCGCAAAACCGAAGAACAGAAAAATGTAAGATCATGCATTGTGATTCGAAGAAGGCCAAAACCTTCACTTTATCGAGATCAAACGCTTGGTGATTTTATATTTTTCTGTTCTCCGGTTTTCTTGTTTTGCGGTTTAACACGCCCTCCACAAACTCCAACGCCCTCCTCTCCGCCCAGGAAAACTCCCCGCCTCCCCGCGACTGAAACCCGCAATGTCCGCCCCCGGAAGATAGTTCCAGGTGCAAAAACGGATGTTCCCGCGCAATCTCCACCGGGAAACACTCCGGCGTGAGAATCGGATCGTTCAGCGCACTCACCAACAAAGTGGGTATGCGCGTACCCGCCACAAAATTCTTGGCAGAAGCTTGCTGGTGAAATTCATCCGCCGAAGCGAATCCGCAAATCGGTGCACTGAAATGTTCATCAAAATCGTACCAGCGCTTTACCCGTTTTAATTTTGAAACATCCAGCCGACCAGGGAATTGCCGGGCTTTTTGGCGGATTTTCTTTTTCAAAAAAGCCATGAAGCGTGTTTTGTAAATCCAGTTTTCCCAATGGTCGAGTACATCAGATCCCGCGCGGATATCGCAGGGTGCAGAAAAAGCTACTGCCGCTCGGACTTGAGGTGGCAGGTTCTCTCCGCCCGTTCCTACATATTTGAGTGTGATGTTGCCGCCCATACTGAAGCCCACCAGTGCTACTATGTCGTAGTGCCCCGTCGCCAGTGCATGGTTCACGACGGTCGAAATATCCTCCGTGTCGCCGTGATGGTACATTCGGAATTTACGGTTCATCTCGCCGGAACAAGAGCGGCAGTTCCAGGCCAAGGCATCCCAGCCATTTTGAGCGAAAAGTTTGGCCGTGCCAAGGCAGTAAGAGGCCCCTGAATTGCTTTCCAGTCCATGCGACACAATCATGAGGCGCTTACTTGATGTTGGTTTGCGCAACCAGTCCAGGTCAAGAAAATCCCCATCGGGCGTTTCAATTCTTTCTCGTTGATAATCAACCCCCTTGACCCGGCGAAAAAGCCCGGGAAGTAGGGATTGCAAATGCCCGCCACGTTGCAAAAAGGGTGGCCCTGGATAGGAGGATTGGGGAATGAGCGGCATTTACTTAAAAAATCAAACTCAGTCCTGTCCGCAAATTCACCGCTGGGCTGCTTTTTACGGAGAAGGCATTGAGCAGATTGTCGGAAGCAAAATAGAGTTGCACGGGGCCTGGCTTGAGCACAAGGTGGAAGCCAAGATTGGCCGCAGACCGTTCGTTCACGCTGTACATCGCACCGAGCGAAATCCATCTGAACAATTTCAAACGCGCATTTACGCCCACCGCGACGGAGGCTTTTTCTTCTGCGCGTTTCTGGAAATACGCACCCAGGCCAAACGACCAACGCTTGCTCAGTTCAAAAGTCCCGCCTGCATAGCCGCGCAACGGCAGCGTGGTTTCAAATTCCTGTGGCGTTTTTTGGAACTTGAAAATGTCGTTCAGGGTGTCAAGTTTGGTGGCAAAATCAAGGCTGTCTGAACCATTTATGATGTCAGCACCGGGAAGGGTCGCTCCTGTATATTCGTATTCGCCTTGGCTGATAAAGTAATTGGATTTTTCGGTCCATTTGATTTTACCGCCAATATCAAGCAGCGCGACGTCAATCGTAATCTGTTCGTTTACTTTGAATTGTGCGCCGAGATCGAACGCAAAACCCGTGTTTTTGGAAAATGCCTTTCCTTTCAATTTTCCCACGCTCAGGTCGAAACCCAAGCCCGCAGTATCAATGGCTGAAATGAGCGAGGCAGCGTGAAAACCGTAATCAGTAGCGAGCGAGAGTTGGTAAATATCGTTGCTGGTTGTGAGGGTGGCGGAGTGGTGTGCGTCGTCGGTGAGAAGCGCGCTTGTGCCGGTGAGGTACTTGGCTCGAACACCTATGTGGAGTTTCCCAAATCCTTTGGCCAGGCCCACGCTCCATTCATTCCAGTCAGAAATATTGGTCTTCATGGCGATGTCCACGGTTTGGCCTATGTATTGGGCGTTGCCGTCCCAGATAAGCGCGGGCAAGGCCTTTGGGTAAACGATGGATCCGCTGAGCCGATTAGCGTGCCCGGCTTGGAGCCAGATTTTGCCGGGCAAGCGAATGCCAAACGAGACCGTTTCTATACGTTGTTCAAATTGGACCGTGTTGGTGGGATCCAGTTTGTCGAGCGCCTTGGAAAAATCAATTTTGGTGCGGTCGCCGTCTTTCACAAAAATATCCTTGTACGAAATATCGCCTGAATGCGCAGCGTCCAGCCCTATGCCGGGCAGCCCGATGGCGATGATCTTGTTTTCAGGGAAAAACGACGGGTTGGTAGAATTGCTGTGCCAAACATCGGGGAGGGAATGCAGCATCAGTTCTTGCTGGGCAGAAAGTTGGAGGCTGAGGAAGAGTGCCAACATCAAACTTCCCGAAAGTTTAAAACTTTCGGGAAGTTGTGGCATCCGATATGAATTGATTTTCAGTAAATTATGTTGAAAAAACATGAATGGTCCTGTTTGTATTAAAAGTGGGGCGAAATTCATTCCGCCAGGTTTCAATCATAGAAATTGTTCAGAAAAGTGTGGCACACCTAAAATAGAGTATTGTTGATCAACATGGTTGGCGAGCTGTGCCACACTTTCTTGAACACTCTCGGTGCTACAATCTCTTCTTTACTTTAATCCCCATTTTCACCACTATTTTGTCAGTGGCCAGGAGTTTTACGAAGGTATTGCCGCCATTGGCGGTAGTGAAGGAGGTTTTGAGGAAAGCGTCTTTGGATTTGCTGATAAGGTCAAATCTTGCAGCCGACATTTTGATAAACTCCTCGGTGCGGGTGATGCCCGTAGCCACACCGTTGCCGTTAATCGGCGCAGCGCGGATGACTTCTTTTGGTCCGCCGAGGAAGAGAGAGTCAACGTAGTTCTGTAAACTGTCGCGGAAATAAATCTGCATCGTAGAAGAAATAGGTGCTCCGTTCTCGGTGACAAGTTTGAACTCAACCTCCTCCACATTTGCGGAATCGAGACTGCCGAATTCGCCAAAATCCAGGTTCATCGTTTGCTCTGCGCCAAAGTTCTTGACCGAGCCTTCGAGCACGAGTTCTACCCTGAGTTGGAGCTTGATCGTGCTTTTGTCCGTAATAAAACCAATGAGACTGGGATCAAGTTGGGCATTGCTGATGCCGTCAACTTCATAAATCAGGCGGGTTGGTTGGCTGTTGAAGATTTGGGCAATATTGGAATTAGTCGAGTCCAGCGTGATGTCCGTGTACTTTGTTTGGCCCACCTCTCCCAACAGCCATGAAGGGTATGCAAAGTCTTTATAGTAAAAACTATCGTACTCAAAAACACCCGTACTTATGAGCGGTATTACTTCGTCATTTTGACCGATGAAACTGAGGTATTTGATTTGCCCACGGGTGGGGAAGCCCCAAGAGTTGCTGATTCGCATGGTGACCTTTGGGTTTTTCACCTTCAAATCACCTTTGAGATCTGTTTGGTTGATGTCAATTTCAATGGTATCACGGGTAAGTTTGTACCATTGGAAACCCCAATAGCCTTCCACATAGCTGAACTTCATTTCTGAGGTGGCGGCAAAAGGAAAGCCAGGAACTTTCACCCTGACATTATTTGGGGTATATGCAAAGTACTTGAACGTCAGCGTATTATTGCTTGATTCCAAGTGATAACCTGCGAGCGAAATACCCGTTACTAAGAATGTCGAATCTGGTGCCACTACAAATGGGTATTGGAACACCACCCCAGCAAGACTCATTTGAGGTATTTCAAAGTATCCGTGAAGCGTGTCTGGTGTCGTGTTTTGTAAGTAAAAACCGATTTTACCAGAAAGGATGTCGGCCACACGAATCGTTACCCCGTCAGGAGATTGAATAGGATTGTTGACTACAGTATCTATCAACAAAATAGGGACTGTGCCCTCGAGAAATTTAAAAATATCACTCGCCGGTTTTTCCGCCACATCGCCCGAATAGAAGAGCGTCATGGTATTGTCGGGGTTCACGAAAATCGTGTCGGTGGAGAGGGTATCGTTCAGGAGATTGAAAAGCAGGTCTTTCAACAGCAAATCAGTGGTGAACAGGGGGAAGGCAAACTCAGCGGTATGGTCGCCAAGCTCAACATTTTCGAAGTCGGACTTTTTACAAGCCGACCAGAGTGCAATGCCCATGGTGATGGCAAGGGCAAGGGGGAGAGAAAGTCGTTTGTGCATATCAGTTAGGGAAATGGTCAAAATTGAAGAGAATGATGGGGTTATGTCAAAAGGGTAGGCATTCAAAACAACACGATTTTTTTTCGTTTTCTTGGCTTGAAACCTCATAGGTATTGAAAACCTATGAGGTTTTGCACTCGAATAAAACTAAAATTTGTTGCTTTGTCAACATCAACCCTTTTTACACAACCCCACCACTATTACGTCACAAAAATACTCAAGAAAGTCGGTTGCGGTAGTTACGATACCCAAACCGTCGTACAATATCCAACTTGCCGTCGGGGCGAAGGATGGCGATGCTGGGGTGTGTCACGCCATTGAACGTCGAGGTTTTCACCATTGTGTAGTGAATCATGTCTTCAAACACAATTTTTTGGCCGATGTTCAAAGGTTCGGCAAATGCGTACGCCTCCATAAAATCACCGCTCAAACAACTTACTCCCCCGAGGCGAAACACGTTTTTGTCGCCTTTTTCCACATTTTCCTTTGCGCCTTGTATGCGCGGACGATACGGCATCTCCAAGGTATCGGGCATATGGGCAGTAAACGACACATCGAGAATGGCCGTGCGCACGCCCCCGTTTTTCACAATGTCGAGCACGGTGGCCACCAGCACGCCAGCATCCCAGGCAAAAGCACTGCCCGGCTCGAGTATGACCTGCAAATGAGGCCAGCGCTTCCGAAACGCTTTCAAAACCGAGATCAAATGGGCCACATCGTATCCTTTGCCTGTCATCAAATGGCCTCCGCCAAAATTGACCCAGCGCAATTGGGGCAAGAATATTCCGAATTGTTTTTCAAAGTGTTCGAGCACTTTTTCCAAATCATGGCTCGTGCTTTCACAAAGCACATGGAAGTGTAAGCCTTCAATGCCATCGGGCAATTTTCCTGTAAAATTTTCCACAGGCTCACCCAGACGAGACCCCGCTGAAGCAGGATTGTACAAAGCCGTGCCAACGGGCGACCAACCGGGATTGACCCGAATGCCCGGGCTGACTTTCTCGACATAATTCAGCACGCGTTTCTGGTATTTACGCCACTGCCCAATCGAATTGAACGTGATATAGCTGGAATAGTGGAGGATTTTGCCAAATTCTCTGGGAATATAAGCCACAGCATACGTGTGCGACTCGGTGTTCATTTCATCATAGCAAAGCCGCGCTTCGTGGAGCGAGGAGGCGGCAGCGCCGTTCACATATTCCCGCACTATAGGGAATGCGCTCCACATGGCAAAGCCCTTGAAAGCCAGGATGATTTGCACGCCGGCCTCTTTTTGTACACGATCTATAATTTCCAGGTTCTTGCGCAGGCGTGATTCTTCGAGTACAAAGCAGGGGGAGGGTATCTTAGAAACGTCCATAAAGTGTTTGACGAAAATTGATATTCAGGTTATAGTTTCGGATACTCTTTCTCATAGCCTTCTGGCACAACGTGCGATCCCGAGGCAAAGGCATCGCCATAATTTTTGCGCATATTCTCCGCAAATCGAATGCCGACCATAGTGCCCGCTGAAACAAAGAGCATGGCTCCAATATGGCCATAGAGATTGTCGTACTTGAACCAGGATACGAAAGCCAACAACAAACCAACCACGAAAGGAGAAAGAAAAATTTTGATCCACATGTAAATGTTCAATATTTTTTCGAAAGAGCTCATAGAGAGAAGCGTTTAGAAAGTTTACGCTGCTTAACTATATCGCCGCAGCCAAAGATTCTTACCCAAAGTTCAAATCAAGCCCCTCGATTTCAATTCCAGATATTTGTTGATGGTGTTCAGTGTCAAATCCTGGGGCTTCGTAAGCACAGCCTGAATGCCATACTGGCGAAGTTTGGTCACCATTTCCCGTTTGTCTTGCAGGAACTGCCGTGCCACTGTTTGGCGATACACGTCGGCGGTGGTGTGTACCGGTTCGACGGAGAGTTTGCGGATTTCGGTATTTTCAAAAAACACCACCACCAATAGATGTGCGCGGCTCAGCCTCCGCAAAGTCGGCAGGGCGCGCTCCAGCGCGTAACTGCTCTCAAAATTGCTGAACAAAATCAGCAGCGAACGCGCACCGATGAGCCGCCGCACCGCCTCGTAGAGCAGTTCGTAATTCGATTCGCCGGGGCGCTCTTTTTCACGGTAAAGGCTTTCCAGTATTCGGTTGAGCTGGCCAGTGTCGCGCTCGGCTTTGAGCGTTGCGCCCATTACATCGGAGAACGTGAGCAGTCCCGCCTTGTCCTGTTTTTTCAGAATGATATTGCTGATTGCTAATGCGGTATTGATTGCATAATCCATCAGGCTTAGCCCTTCAAACGGCATCCGCATGGCGCGGCTTTTGTCCACAATGCAATACACCTGCTGACTGCGTTCGTCTTCGTATTGATTCACCATCAGGGTGGCACGCCGACTGCTGGCTTTCCAGTTGATGCTGCGGAAATCGTCGCCCTGCACATAGTTTTTGATTTGCTCGAACTCGTAGGAATGGCCGATGCGACGCATTTTTTTGATGCCCGTGTCGTGTGCAATGTGGCGCATGGCCCGGAGTTCATAGCGTTTCATCTGGATGATGCTTGGGTAAACGTCCACGTCTTGTGGCTGCTCGAAAATTAGTCTGCGTTCTACCAGGCCGAGGCGTGTGGAGGCAAAAACGTTGATATTGCCAAACGAGTAAACACCGCGTGTGCGCGGCACTAGTTTGTTTTCGGCGATATACGGCTGACCAGGGGGCAAGGCTATTTTTACCTCAAAATCGCGGTTTTGAAACTGCACCGGAAGTTCGTCGGCAATGCTGAGGTTTAGGTAAATGTTCCCTTGGTTTTCCACAAAAAGTTTTACCGGATTAGGGTCGGAAAGGGAAAAAACAGGGCTAAGTTCTCGCCTGCAAACCACCTTTGGCTTTTGCAAAAAAAGCAGCATCCAGTCCGTCAGCACCAATGCCAAGCACCCAACAAATGCAGTCTGTGCCAATGGGAACAACCAAGCAAACGGGTACGCCATCGCGAATACCGCTGCCGATATGCCAAAGAGCCAAAAGAAACGGTTGGTTAGGTACAAGGGTGAGAGACGTGAGAGGGTGAGAGATGTGAGAGGGTGAGAGACGTGAGAAATTTCCTGTTATAGGTTTTGGACAAACGCGGCATATTCCCGGCCTCTTTTTTCTGCAAAAAAATCAAACGAAAGCATGATAGCCCCTTGTGCAAACATTCCGACGCCCAGTCCTTTGGTAAAATTGAGTTCCTGATTTAGCAGGATAATGGCCAGTCCAAGCACAATGAAAACCACCTCCACCCATTTGATTCGAACAAAATTGCGCAAGACGGCCTCCATGCGCGCAGATTCCAGTCTGCGAAATTCAGCAGGCGAGTCAGCCCTCAATTTTTCCAGATCATCCGCTTGAAAGTCACTGCGCCGCGCTACGGTAGCACCTACCATGATTTGTACAATGCCGATCACCACCAAAGGGATAGAGAGACCCGTGTAAAATGGAGCGCCCGCACTCAGCAAAACCCCTCCACCTACGGCACAAGCGGCGATTCCAATCGCCATTGCGATAAATCCGCCCAGTTTTTCTGCTTGGAAATAGGATTGAATCATAAGTTACTTGAGTTTCAAGGTAAAAGAGGCAAAATGAGTCATGCGAATCAGAGGTTGGGCAATAACATTGAAAATCACAGAATTTTCTCTGAGACCTATAAGGTTTGCAAAACCTTATAGGTCTTTATAAGCTGAAAGCATAGCTTTACTATAATTCAACCCCTGATTCGCATGACTCATGTTTTAACGTCAATCTATTTTTGAAAACGTTACACCTGCATCCGGACGCAGGAACAAAATCCCCGTTGTGCATACCGTGTCGCCGGCTTGAATGCCTTCCGTAATTTCTATCATGCCAGCTTGGCGAACACCCGTTTTTACCACCACGAACTTTGCCTTCCCGTCCTTGCAAAGGATCACTTTTTTGTCGCGGGCTTGTGGGATAATTGCTTGATTTGGAATGAGTAACGCCGCGGTGTTACTGCCGAGCGAGAGGCTGACTTCGGCAAACGCACCGGGCAACAGACCCTTGCTATTGGCCACGGTAGCCCGCACCTGAAGGTCCCGCGATCCTTCTGCAATACGTTGTTCGGTGGCTTGCACCGTTGCCTTATGCGTGGCCGCGCTGCCTTCCACGGTAAACTCCAAGGGCTGTCCGATGCGGAGCTGCTGACTGTATTTTTCTGGTACTGCAAAATCGAGCTTCAGCGCCGAAGCAGACCGGAGCGTGGTAATGGCAGTGGCTGGTGTGACGTAAGCCCCCGGACTGATACGCCGCAATCCCAGGATACCATCATAAGGCGCACGGAGTTCAGTCTTGCTGATGTTGACGCGCAGCAATTCTATGTCTGCCCGAAAGGTTTGGGTTTGCAGCACGGCGAGGTCGTATTCTTGTTGACTCACTCCTTTCACTTTAAGCAGTTCAGCGAGGCGCTGTTCCGTAATCTCCGCCTGCTTGAGTTGTGTTTCAAGTTTGCGGAGTTGGGTTTTGAGGTCGTCATCAAAGATTTTCAGGAGCAAATCGCCCTTGCGCACAATTCGTCCTTCGGGCAAGTTGAGGCGCACAACGCGCCCCGATGCTTCTGGATGCAGTTCGGTTTCTTCGGCAGGCAATAGGTTGCCGCTGGCAGTCACACGCTCGGTGAGTACACTCGGCTTTGCCACAAAACCTTCTACGGCTGTGACGTTGAGCGACGCTCCTTTAGGCGGTGCTCCAGCGTTGGGAGCACCCGTGTTTTTGTCGTTTTTCCCGCAGGAGTAAAGGAGGAGTGCTGATAGTAAAAACGGAATTAAATGCTTCATTTACAGTTAGTATTGGTTTTTAAGCGGTCTAAAAATCCAAAGAGAGGGTAAGTTTTCCGGCTCAAAAATAGAAAACCCTTCGGGATAGAAAGGGTTTAAAAATCGGTGCTTTGTTTTGGAGCATGTGGAAAACACCCGCTTATTCCTTCTGCTCAAATTCGACAAACACCTATTGTTAAAAGACCTCGGGGAGACTTTAACCCATACATTTGTGAGAAACAAAATCAACTTTTATGAAGTACATTTCCCTCCTTATTCCAAGTGGTTTTCTTTTTTGCAGTGCTCTTCTATTGGCTCAAAACACCACGAGCTGGTTTGTTCCAGGGGCAAAATGGGCCTATTCGTATGAAAGTCTAGGCGGGCCCGGCGAAGAATATCTGGATTGGGTCGGCCATCAAACGGTAGGCGGCGAGCTTTGCGCCAAACTACACTATCACGGCTATGAATCAGGTTGGGTGTCCGGACCATTTGATCTGGGCTTTCGATATTTTTTTGCCCGCAACGACTCGGTTTTTCTTTGGAATGGAAGCTCTTTCAACCTGCTGTACGATTTCAACCGTACAGCAGGCGATACCTTCTCACTCGCGAACAGCATCTACGACCAGGGCCTCGTGCTAAATATTGGAGACACGGTTTGGAATGGCATTCCCCTTAGGTTTCAAGATTTGAGACTATCGGATTCTCCCTCCTGGCCCGGTGGCGATACCTTTTACCTTGACACACGTGTTTACGAAAGGCTTGGCGGTACTCAGCTGATTTATTGGGACAATGAATCTCCCTTGACCGAAATCCAATATTCCCTTGGTTGCTACCGCGACAACGAATACCCCCAGCAGGATTGCCAACTCGGTTATGACCCTACCTATGTTGGCTTCCCCCAATTTGGCACTTCGGTGTGGAGCCAAACCTATGGCGGCTGGTGCGGTTACTGGGGCTACCAATACAAGGTGGAAGGTGATTCCGTAATTTGGGGCGTTGGTACAGGTAAAAAGGTCTATTTCCGAAATACTTATACTAATTTCTTTTGTAGTCCTGCCGATAGCGTTCAAATAATCCACGAGCCTTTCAAATTGATTGGATTGCTAGACCAGAGTGTTCAATACAAGAAAGTCTATTTTACAAGATTGAGTGCTGACCCTGCGCCCTTCCCAATCTGTGTTGATGCTGATTCATTTCCGCTCAATCAATACACTTTGTTGTACGATTTCGATTTAAAAGTTGGAGATACGCTCCATTGGAGACCAGAACCAAATGTGGTACTAAAAATCGACTCTATCCAGATGGACAATGGAACCTGGCGACGGATTTTTGTTTTTCACCCACTCAATGCCTATTATTGGATTGAAGGAATCGGCTCCAATTTCGGCTTATTAGGCGGGTATGCCAATCTCCAAATCAGCGATGTGAGTTGCCAACTGCAATGTTTTCGCTACAACAACCAAGTACTATACAGTACGGTGAATGCCATTTTTTGCGACAGCGTAGCAGTAGCCACTTTTGAACCGGAAGACTTCAACAATGCGTTGCGCCTTTCGCCAAATCCGACTTCTGGCAATATCACCTTGGAAATGCCGCTGGATGAAACCCCTGCCATGCTGCGCATCTTCGATCCCCAAGGGCGCGAATTGGGGCGGGTAGACCTAACAGAGTCTCAAAGTCAAATAGACCTCTCGCCGTGGCATGGCAACGCTGTATTGTTCCTTCAAATCCGAGGAAAGAGTGGCCAATTGGCCGGACGGATGCTGCGCATGGAGTAAACAAATCTGCCCTTGTGCCATCCTGCGCAAACTATGTGGACAATTTTGCTTTGGGAACAGACCTATAAGGTTTCCGAAAACCTTATAGGTCTCAATTTCCGAAAATGTCCAGTAGTCTGCATCCTGCGTTTTCTTCAAAAGGCATTTTTAGCGGTTGCCGCTCACAAAGCATTGATTTTCACTGCAAAACCCGCTCAGATATTTTATCAACAAAAAATATTTGAGCATTATTTTGATTGATTTTCAATAAGTTAGGTGTTTTTTATGAAAAAACTTTTCAGCCAACCTTGCACAGCAATCTGGCTCGTTTTATATTTGCGCCCTCTTTGAGGAAAGGGAGGTGAAAAATTACAATTTACGATTTTGGATTTACGATTTTTTCGATTCGAAAAAGGCATAAATCATCCCTTATTCGATTCGAAAAAATCGTAAATCCAAAATCGTAAATCCAAAATTCCCGCCTCCCTTTCAAACGTTACAAATTTTTACAAAAAAATGGATACACTGAGCTATCGGACGGTTTCCGTCAGCAAAGAAAAAGCGGAGCATAAGTGGTACATCGTTGACGCTGAAAACCAGGTCACGGGTCGTATGTGCGCCGAAATCGCTTCAATCTTGCGCGGAAAGAACAAGCCGTCTTACACGCCCCATGCCGACACGGGCGACTATGTCATCGTGATCAATGCCGAAAAAATTCGCTTCACGGGCAAAAAATGGGACCTGAAAGAATACAAACACCACTCGCACCACCCAGGTGGCTTGAAAGTGGTCGTTGCAGACGTGATGCGCACAAAATTCCCAGAGCGCATTGTTGAAATCGCTGTGAAAGGCATGCTGCCCAAGACCAAATTGGGCCGCGCCATGTACAAGAAAATGTTTGTGTACAAAGGGGCCAATCACCCCCACGCCGCACAAAAACCAGAAGCACTAACATTTGAATGATGATGATTTGAATGATGAATTATGAATGATAAATGATGAATCCAATGGCAAAACTGGCCTATTCATCATTTATCATTCAACATTCATCATTTAAATACACTCATCATTTATCATTCATAATTCATCATTAGTAACATGGAAATGATAAATGCCGTGGGCCGTCGGAAAACCGCAGTTGCCCGCGTTTATTTGATGAAAGGGGAAGGCAAGATCACGGTAAATGGCAAGGACTACCGCGAATACTTCCCGCAGATGCACGTGCAGCACAACGTGACCGATCCTTTTGCAGTGGTAGGCATCGAAAATGCCTATGACCTGAAAGTGAACGTGCGCGGTGGTGGCTATAAAGGCCAATCGGAAGCCGTGCGCATGGGCTTGAGCCGCGCTTTGGTGAAGCTCAACGAAGAGTTCCGCTCACCGCTGAAAGTTCGGAAATTCCTAACACGTGACAGCCGCGCCGTAGAACGCAAGAAGTACGGTAAGCCAAAAGCGCGTAAGAACTTCCAGTTCTCTAAACGCTGATTTTTTTGGTTATTCGGTTATTTGGAGCGTTGGTTATTCGAGCACTCAAGCTTGGCTACTCAAATAACAGAATAACCCAAAAAATCAAATCAACGCATCAACAATTAAAACTCTCCTTCTCATGCAGAAGCCTACATACAAGGAACTCCTCGACGCCGGCTGCCACTTCGGCCACTTGCGCAAAAAATGGAATCCCAAGATGACTCCGTACATCTTCATGGAGCACAAGGGTGTCCACATCATTGACCTCAACCGTACCGCCGACATGCTGGAGCGTTCGGCAATGGCCATGAAAGCGATGGCCAAAAGCGGCAAGAAAATTATGTTCGTCGCTACCAAAAAGCAAGCCCGCGAAATCGTGCAAAAAGCTGCCGAAAGCGTTGGGATGCCTTTCGTGACCGAGCGCTGGTTGGGTGGCATGATGACCAACTTTGCCACTATCCGCAAATCGGTGAAGAAAATGCAGCACATTGAGCGCATTTTGGCCGATACAACGCTCACCAGCATCACCAAAAAAGAACGCCTGATGTTTGGTCGCGAGCACACCAAAATGACCAAGCACTTTGGTGGTATCGAACAACTCAACCGCCTTCCTTCTGCCGTGTTTATTGTAGACATTCACCACGAACACCTTGCACTCGCTGAGGCTAAAAAGTTGAATGTCAAGACTTTTGGCATGGTGGACACTAACTCTGACCCGACACTGGTGGATTTTGCCATCCCCAGCAACGATGACGCTTCAAAGTCCATCTCCTATATCACCAACTACCTCGTTTCTGCCATCCGTGAAGGTTTGGAAGAACGCAAATCTGCCAAGGGAGACGAGAAAGAAGGTGCTGACGCTACGGTGGTTGCGGAAGCCTGATCTATAGGGTTATTGGTTTGATAGGTTTGAACTGTTAGACCAGATGACCGCATTTTTACCCGCCATAGCATCTCGCCGCCTCCAAAGGCTAAGCGAATAAAAGCGAAGGAGGGGATCACATTGACCATATTAATAAAAAAATGACAAAAGTTTCTGCTGCCGATATTTCAAAACTGCGCGAACTGACTGGCGCAGGCATGATGGACTGTAAAAAAGCCCTGGAAGAATCCAACGGCGACACCGAAGCGGCCCAAGACTGGCTTCGTAAAAAAGGCATTGCCAAAGCGGCCAAACGCGAAGACCGCGAGGCCAAAGAAGGAGTGGTGATCGCAAAGACGAATGCCGATCAGACCCGCGCGGTCGTGTTGGCGCTCAACTGCGAAACTGACTTCGCTGCTCGCAATGAAGGCTTTATCGCCCTCACCAACAAATTCACGGACATTGCGCTCGAAAAATTCCCCGACACGCTCGAAGCCCTCCTTGCCCTCCCCTTCGAAGGCTCGGTAACAATCGGCGAAAAAGTGGGTGAGCAGGTAGGTGTAATTGGCGAAAAAATAGAGATTGGCCGCTATGAGCCAGTCACTGGCGCACAAATCCTGATCTACAACCACTCGAACAACAAGCGTTCGGTGGCTGTGGCACTCAACAAAAGCGAAAACGAATTCGAGCAAGCCGGCCGCGACGTGGCGATGCAAATCGCTGCAATGAGCCCAGTGTCGGTGGGCAGGGATGACGTGGACCCGAAAATTATCGAAAAAGAAATCGAGATCGGGAAAGAATTGGCGCGCAACGAAGGCAAAGCCGAAGAAATGCTCGAAAAAATCGCGCTGGGCCGCCTCAACAAGTTCTTCCAGGAAAGCACATTGCTCAGCCAAAAATTTGTGAAGAACCCCGACCAAACAGTGGACCAATACCTCCGTTCTTTAAACAAAGACCTTACAGTGACGGGCTTTAAGCACATTTCGCTGTAGGTTTCTCTAGAACACTTTGCACAAACATACTGGCGAGTCATCCCGTTTTGAACGGCGATGGCTCGCTTTTTTTGTGTTCGAAAACACGGTTTTCGATTTCACTTTGACCGATGGCGGAAAATATCAACCCTGGGGATGATTTAGATCACTTTACAATCGAGCTCAATGGATTTACTTTACATCTCAATTTGTACCTTAGAGGCATGAAAAAAATACTCGTCACAACCGATTTTTCTACAAGCTCCAAAGCGGGCTTGCGTTTCGCATTCCAGTTGGCCAGTCAGGGGGATTTCGAACTGGTTTTTTTTCACTGCTTCCAAGCACTGATTCCAACCACCATCCATCGAAGCCGTTTAGAGGATGCCCTTCAGGAGCAGGTAAATGAACATCTGCAAAAATTAGAGCGATTCGTGGCCTCGGTTCTCAAGCCCATGGAGCTCAACCCCGGCAAATATCGCTGTGTGATAGTGGAAAATTTGAGCACCGGAGAGGCTATTTTAGAATATGCTCAGAAGCATGGGGCTGACTATATTTGTATTAGCACGAGGGGCGCTGGTCAGATACTCAAGATCATCGGCACCAATACGAGCAAAATGATTGTCAATTCTCCCGTACCTGTGCTGGTTGTGCCGCATACCTATCGGCTGAAGCCATTGAAAAAGGTTTTGTACGCCTCGGATTTGGAAAATTTAGAGCGAGAAATGCCATTGGTCTCCGCTTTCGCCAAATCCCTGGGTGCTAAAGTTGACATGGCGCACTTTTTTCACCAAACGGCCATCAAACTTGAAGCAAAAACGATGGCGGAACTGTGGCGGAAAAAATACCCAACCCTTGACCAGGTGGTGCTCAATCCATTCGACTTGGATGCGAGCTTTGCAGTACAACTAGAAAAACTGGTTAAAAAAGTGAAGCCGGGCATTGCCGTGTTTTTTACCCACACCAATCAAACTTGGTTCTCCAAGCTGTTCAGCGCCAACCGCTCCGAAGCATTTTCTTTTGTGACAAAAGTCCCCATGCTGGTCTATCGGAAGCAAGACAAATCTTAACCCGGAGAAATTTGACAAAGGCATTACAATAAATTAAAGCACTATGTAGATAAAATCCAGATAAACATAAGACATTTGGCCTTCGAAAATTAACCCCTGCCAGATTGGGTGTGTGCGCAACCAAAACACCAACAATTCTTAAATATCTTTAAACATAAAAACACCGTGCTCAAGATTCTCAAGTGCTGTCTGTCTGTTCTGATTATTGCCCTGATTTTTACAGCCTGTGGCGAAAACGACAAAGAAAAAGCGCCACTGACCATTCCATCTGCCTTTGACGGCACTTCTTTTTCAGCCAACACGGCCACCCAGGACGCCATCCGTAGCCAATTGGAAGCACTTGTAACAGAGGCCAAAAAAGGACGCAGCTCCGGGTTTGTGCTCGACTATGCTACCCTGACCCAATTGTTCAATACGGGCAGCCCAAGTTTAAAAAGTATCACAACTACCTACTACGCTGGTCGTTTGGACGGCACAGGCAACTGGCTTGATGAAATGACCAAGGCCAGTGGAACCGCCTACGCCCCAGGCGCCCCAACGGGTCAAGGTGGTGTGTTGAATGGATACCTTTTTGACGAAAACGGGCTAGAAATCGAGCAATTGGTGGATAAAGGTTTGTTTGGTGCAGCCCTGTACAACCATGCGGTTTCGCTCATGCAAGGCATAATGACCCCCGCTACTGCCGACCAATTGGTGCGTATTTTTGGCGCGCACCCCGACTTCCCGAACACGCCCACGGCAGCCAATGCCGCCAACCCTGACAAATTCATGGCCAACTATGCTGCCCGACGTGACAAAAACGACGGAACAGGGCTGTATTTCCAAATGAAAAACGCTTTTATCAAACTGCAGGCAGCCTTGAAAGCTGGCGACGACTACAATCAAGAACGCGACGAAGCACTCCTTGCCCTGCGCGAAACCTGGGAAAAAGTGAATGCCGGTACGATGATCAACTATTGCCATAGCGTTATCTCGACCCTGAGTGCTACCAACCCAACGGATGCCCAAAAAGCGAATGCCCTACATGCTTATGGCGAATGCGTGGGATTCGTTCACGGCTGGCGCAGCATTCCGCAAGACTACAAGAAGATAACGGACGCAGAAATTGATGAAATTTTGATCTTGTTCAACACACCATACAATGGCACCACGGCTTCCTACAAATTTGCGACCGATCCCGTGAATGAACTGCCGAAATTGACGCAGGTTATCAGCAAATTGAAGGCTAAATACGGTTTCAGCGATCAAGAAGTGGAAGACTTCAGAAACAACTGGGTGGCAGTACAGGGCCGTTAAGGCTTATTTGGGAACACGTTTACTAAACTTTCAAAGTTTAGTAAACGTTGCTATTCAAGCACCGTTTCTTAATTTTTTATTCCGGAATTAGCATGCTGTACAGAACTATATTCCTACTGTCCTTGATACTTGCCTTCACGGCTGGCTGCGATAAAAAGGGGAAAGACCTTGTCAATACCTTCGACCGCGAAGCCATGCTGCGCAACTACTCAGACAACCTAATTGCGCCCGCATTTGGAAGCGTCCAGTCCAAATTGAGCAGCCTGAAAGTGGTCGCAGAAGGCTTCAACATTGTGCTTTCAACAGAAGTGCTGGATATATTACAAGACGGATGGGTAAGCGCATACACGGAATGGCAGTATTCAAACGCCTATAATTTCGGGCCGGCTGGAGAAGATGGACTGCGAAAGGGCTTGATTGAGGAAGCAGGCACGTTTCCTGCCAGCGAATCCAAGATCGAAGCAGCCATTGTTGCGGGCACTTGGAACCTCAACGATTTTGAACGTGACGCACGGGGTTTTTTAGCCATCGAATATTTGATTTTTGGCAAAAACCAGAGCAAGGATGAGATTGTCGCGGCATTCGCAAACAGTCCTTCTCGCCGTGCATATTTGTCGGCACTGTTCCAAAACCTGCACGATCGGGTGGGTGATGTACAAACCGCTTGGAATGGTTCGTATCGCGACCAGTTTATCCAAAATGACGGTACCGACGTGGGCAGCAGCACCTCTCAACTCTACAACGAGTTTGTACGGAGTTACGAATCCATCAAAAATTTCAAACTCGGACTGCCCCTCGGAAAACGCCCCGGACAAACGCAAGCTGAACCCCAGCTGGTGGAGGCGCTTTACAGTGGCCAAAGCCTGACCATGCTGAAAGCCCATGTAGCCGCTATTGAGGACATCTGGAATGGGCGTAGTAGAAATGGTCAGGATGGTATCGGTTTCCGGGAATATTTGGACAATGTGGAAGGCGGCAAGGACCTTATTGCCAGTACCGAAGCACAGTTGTCCGCTTTAAAGTCCGCACTGGCCAACGTGCCTGAATCCCCCGCGCTTTCTGAACAAATTACGAGCGGCAACTCCTTTTTAGAAGCCCTTTATGTTGAATTTTCTAAAATGACCCGCTTTTTTAAAAGCGATATGTCGTCGTTGCTTGGCATTGCCATCACATATAGCAGTGGAGATGGGGATTGATTTTTTAAATTTTCGTCATTGGGGTCATTTCGTCATTGGGGTCATTTCGTCATTGGGGTCATTGGGTCATTTCGTCATTGGGGTCATTGGGTCATTTCGTCATTGGGGTCATTGGGTCATTTCGTCATTGGGGTCATTTCGTCATTGGGGTCATTGGGGTCATTTCG